>Ga0210059_1001402_pt1 | contig 36103 bp, 17 predicted proteins | sample Ectturendosymbi2_FD_188042 | JGI IMG/M metagenome (GOLD analysis project Ga0210059, IMG submission 188042) | Ecteinascidia turbinata endosymbiont from Florida, USA - Sample 2 (SPAdes) (version 2) | ecosystem: Host-associated > Tunicates > Ascidians > Unclassified | place: Key West, Florida... | reverse complement strand
CGGGGGGTGCGGGGGGCGGTTCCCACGGCCCTGGTTACAGACACATTCTTAACACTATTGTTAGCTAAAACGTAACACTTGTTACAGCACTACTGCGGAGTAGGGCGCTAATTCCTAACTTGGTCTAGTCTAGGTAAAATGTGAAATAACACTGTTTTGTTTAGAAAAACGCCTCTCATGCGAATAACACTATTTTGTTTAGAAAAACGCCTCTCAAAGCACAAAATGACTATATTTTCTAAAAATTGTGGGGGGCATTGCCCCTTTGGAACCCCCATGGCTGCGCCTATGGGCATATCCATGGGAGTCTAGTGGGCCATGGCCCCCAAATTTTTGGAAAATATAGTCATTTTGTGCCTTGAGAGGTGCTATCCCAAACAAAATAGTGTAATTCACCTAAAATCAAACATTTTGTCCCCCCAAAATTTTTGGGCTGGCTACGCTAGTGAGCGCAAAGGAAACATGAAACACAAAAGAATTGTTACCAATTATGTTTGTTTCTGTTCACCAACACGATTGACCTCAAAAATGATAACAGCTGAGAAATTATCAATAACTATTCTGAATTTTGTGGGTACGCGAATCGCTGCAACAAATTTGTTTCAAATCGATCTTGGTAAACCATGTTACCTATGGTACTGTTATGGAAAGACACCTCCGCCCACGTTGCCCCCTTTTTGTAAGGGCAGGAAAGCCATTGCCCACGCCATGACCCCTTTATCCGGCGTCCCTGGGAACAGAAGAGATACAGGGTTGTTTGAGCCGTTGTGATCAATTTGCCTGAACGGCCAATTAATGATGAAGCTCGAAATAATGCACATATTGCAAGCACAAGTGTGCTTGCGTATATCAGCGTACCACTACACTCAGGGTTGCCACATCAAAAAACGAAACGCTAAACTAGTGATGCTAGAAAACCAGAAAAACTGTCAGTTTTCGGATTTGGATTGAATTTTGAAATGTAATTTTGGATCAGAATTGGATTCGAAAAACATAAATCCGTTCATATCTAATAAGATAAGATAGGCATTTGGTGTAAACGTGGCGTGTAACGACCAGAAAAACGCACCCGTCCGTGTCTGCCTGTTGAACCATGCAACGTGCCTTCGGGTAAAAGTTGCAACCACCCGAGTTTGAACCACGCACAGCGTTCTTTTCCACAGCGGCAGTTTGTTTACTCACGTTGTACACAGTCGGTGGTCCAGCTGTTTGAGGCTAAGCAGTTATTTCAGTTGTAGCCCTGACGGCGGGTTTTGCGTGTGGTGGGTATTGCTGCAAGCTAGGTGATCGCGCTTGGCGTCAAGATAATCATTTTTTAGTCTTGACGCGGGGCTACAGAAACTTTTCTTCATCTTGCAGTTGCAATGAGTGGGTCTTATTTAGATTCCATACCTTCGCCCGTGGCAAGGAACAAAATAGATATTTTTGACAGTGATACAAGTGAGGAGACATTTGATTCTGGTTCAGATGATTTTCACCATGTGCATCGGTCCATTTCAGATGAACATCTGTACGTACTGCATGTTATTATGTTTTTTTTCCATTGGCTTAAGTTGCGGCATGAACTGTTTTTTCATAAGGCAGTGGCTATGGATACACCTGTAGATCTTGAAATTTGAAAACTTATGCATACGCTACCTGTGACGTATCAGTAAGGCACGACGAGAGTGCAGTAGGCTGCTTGGTAGAAACGAACCAAATGTGAAAGATAAACCCTGAAGCTAACCCTAGCCTTAACCCTAACCTAACCCCTAAAGGTAACACGTAAACCTGAAAAAAAGTAAAGAAAAAAACGAAAGTAGGCAAGGTGAGAGTCATTCTGGTTTATTTCAGTTTATTTCATACTTGTACACCATACCAGCAGTAGGTAAAATCCAGCTCATGAGCTACTTGTTGCCGCTGGCCTGCATGTGATGATCTGCAGCCTTGAGAATTTTTATGTAGATAGATTTATGGCCAGCCTTTCACCTGGTTTTGATTAACTTTCTGATGAAAAACAACTGGATTCCTCACATTAAATAACTTTTGTAATAATCTTTACCTCCATCTGATGGACTACTATATTAGCATTATTACCAAGAAAGCATAGCAGGTGGATAAATATTATTTTATCTTACATAAGTTAACATGTTGCTAGCATGCTTGTCGTACCTGAAAAATATAGCCTGTAGAGATAAAAATTTGACTGTCCCTGATGTACGATTTTGTGACACATGATAATGCTGCATGAACTGAGTGAACTTGATATTTTTTTACATACTAGATTATTATTCTTTGCTGAAGCTACAAACAGGGTTCCCATGCAGTATTGAATTGTAAAATCTGTTTTCAATTACCTTGAAAAAGTATTACATTTGGCCAAAATGTACACAAATAAAGTATTAAAAAAGTATGAAAGTCCAAAATCAGCCAATGTTTGTTTATTTAAATTTTGTTATTTATTGCTGATGACAGTTTTGCCAGATGTTTTTCGCATTGTGTTTCATGAATAAAATTTTATAAAAATGAAGGTAAGTTATGGAATTAAAGTTGTTTCATTAGTACTGAAAAGGTGTTGAAAAATTATAGAAAATGTTTTTTGAAAATGTGTGGGAACCTTGTGCAAAATTTTTGAAAACACTCGATTCTTTGTGCTTGGCTTAATCCAATGCACAAGGATTAAAGGATGGTCAAATTATGTAGAAAAAATATGAAAGAATAAGAAATGCAATTTATATTGTATGTAAAACAAAAGAACAATTTATTTTCAGAGTCCTTCCACCCAGACTTTCTTCAACATTTGACAGAACCAAAGGTGTTGAACCAATTACGTATTCTGAGTCCTTTATGAAAGATGATCCTAATTTTAAATCAGAAAGCAAAACATTAAACAGTGTTGAATTGAATGCTTGGGAGAAATGGCTTGTGAAAAAGCTAGAAGCTGAACAAAAAAGTTTAAGAAAAAAGGTAAAAGTTTGAGCCTAACAAAGTCAGTACTTTTATATTATTGTATAGTTTGGCTGTCAAACCACTAAATCAGGGGTTCCCAACCTTTTTTGCTGCTCGTACCCCTTCGTCAGGTCAGAGCATTCTTAGTACCCCCAAAAAAATTTTGAGATATATATTGCTCTATAAGAGATATATAAGCTGCTCTGTGACCCAAGGATCTTCGTACCCCTTGATGTTCAATCTCGTACCCCTTGGGGGTACGAGTACCCCCGGTTGGGAACCCCTGCACTAAATGTTATTAATAGTGCATGTTGGTGGGAATGCTTCTTTAGACATGTTTTTAAATCTTGATGTGTTTTGCTCCAAATTCTGCTTACATGTAAATGCCAACACAGTTGGAAGTGGTGCTCTGCTTTTTACAAGGTATGGAAACACAATGAAGAGCACGTGAATATTACAAACCGTTTTTTTGATCAAAACAAAAAAGTAGATTGATGAAAAAATGTTTTTTTTGCATAGCAATGGTGCAACGCTGTTTAGTCTGTCTTCTGTCGTATCTAAGCGTCTTGGCAAAAGTTAATGTGATAAAGGCTTATTTACTTACAAAGAACATCTGGCTTTTGCAGCCATAACTGTAATGTTAGTTACTAACTGAAGTGCAAAACTTTTGTTTAAGTGGTTTATGACTGGCAAGTTCATCAAGGCTACAGTGGAGACTAATTGGTTGAGCATACTTTGACATGAACCCAGCCACCCATAATGCTATGTAGGAAAATAATTATACACCAATCTGGCACAATTCGTTTTTGCTATTGTAATTGTGCAGGAGTGGGCAATTAGCAGTCCATGGACCCCATGTGGCCCACCACAGCATTTTCAGTGGCCTGCAGAAACATTTTCAAAAAAATCTTAGCAAATTTGAACTGAGACTTGCTTCTGTTTTCATCAACTTGCTTTTATTTAGATGGAAGGTACAGCCCTCTGCTAAACGTGGCCTTCTCAAGGTATCCCTGAGCCAGATTAATACCCACCCCTGTAATAGTGGTATCTACCATGGTTAAAAAGATTGTTTTTACCATTTGAAAAAAAAACATTTTAACTCCAATCATTAGGATGATGCTCAAGATCTTAGACGAATATTCAGTTAACATATTTATGAGACCAAGACTATAGGTATCTGCATTTTACAAAGCCTTGACCCAGGGTTGATGTAATTTTACCCAACCCAAAGAACCACAAAAGCAATAAAAAACTTAATCTGCTTCATACAGCTATTTTATTTAATTTGCTGGAAGGCTCAACAACAACTATTGCAAACTTGCGATATACCTAGTCTTAGCATGCTGCCAGTGTCAGCAATTCACAGTTTTTTTTCCAAGGATAAACTTATTTTGAAATGTCATACGCACAACATTTGAGATTCTGCAAATCAACACAACTTGCTGAATTTTTCGAGGCGAAATTATCTGCAAGAAAAAGTTACGCTTAGCCTAATAACTGAATACATATAATATATAAAATTTCAGCAAACCAAACACTAATTTCAATAAAAAGAATGTCAGATTAACTAATCATAAAGTATTTATGACCCTTAGGGAACAGGAAAACCACTAGTGACACAGGCCTTACTGTCATGACTCATGAACCAGAGCAGCTACATCAAAATCTTGGACGCTATTGGCAAGGGTAAGACTTTGGGCATCTTAATACTGGAAGGACGGCAAGACGAGACACATCAGTTGACGCACTTTTGGCATATATTAGTCAATAACTTTGAAGTGGTAAATAGCGCAGCCATGAAACTTCATGAGTTTTTGCATTTTTAGTAGTATCTAGTGAATTTCAACCTTTCTTCATTTTACCAAAAAATTGTGTGTACTTCCTAGAGGAACGGCATGCGTAATTTGTACCAAACGCGAAATCACAATGATATAGGGAGACATAGGTGTCGGAAGGGCAGGGGGGCCAAAGTCTTGCAGCAAAAAAGGTTGTTTTTTTTAGTTTTGGGTGGGGAAAAAACAAATTTCACCACATTTGGCCCCCCTGGAAAAATTTTAGAAAGATCCCCGAATGTCCCCCCTGGAAAAAATCCCTCCGACACCCATGTATGGAGGTATAGCGTTGCCAGTGTGGAAATCAATTGACATAGTCCCCACTCAGCACCAATTCAGCATCCATTCCTCTGTACCTTTTTAACCCTTGACGTCATTATCGTTTCTATGATGTCATAGCTAACCTTTTTTTGCATCTGGGGTACTACACTAGCACTACATTTGCCACTAACGAATTGGAAATTTCTACTAGGGACAGCCAATCCCCAAGTAATTAGGCACCTTGTGTAGTTCTGTTTTCTATGTTTACAAGTGTTAGTTGCTAACATACTGTGAATGCTAAACTGTTCCAAAGCCAGCTTGCACATCCTGTAGTACAAGGAGGAGCAACAGGACTATTTTAAGCAAGAAATGGATCGAAACCGTATGATCTGCTGCTCCGGGCCGATTTACACATACACAATGTTTTGCGATTTCATCCTGGGCGTACATCTTATTCAACCAGCCGCATCATTTATGGCAGTTTGCTTACATCGTTCAGAATATACTTTTTGGTGAGCCTATGTCACGAAAAAAAAGAAAATGCTATGTTGAAGAAGGTCAAAGACAATCTGGAGACCAAGTTTGGGATGTGTTTTTCTGTGAACTGGAAAAATTCATAGGCTTGGTGTTTTCTCGTGGTGTGATAGAAGGACGCAACTTCCTTGTGGAACATTGATGGGTTAAGTAATGGGAATGTGCAATGTTTTCACAAACTATTCCAGGACACAGGTTTTTGGAAATTATGAGATATCTACGTTTTGATCTGAAGATGGAAATGCTTTTGCATGATTAATTTACCCTTGCTTCACAACTTTGGATTATTTTTATATCAAACTGCAAAATATCAACATCACAGTGGATGAGTAGTTGTTGCCATGTAAGCTACGTTGCAAATTCATCCTACACATGGCTAATAAACACGACAGGTTTGAGGTTCTGTCTGGCACTTGATGCCCAAAACAAACATTATTTCAAGGAATTTCCCCACGTGGGAAAAGATGACATTCTGAAGTTAATGGGCTTGCCTTTCTAGTTTACAATGTCGCATGTGATAATGTTTTCCCCTCTCTTGACCTGGCACTGCGACTTCCTGAGAAGTGAAATGTCTTTGGAACAATGCGACAAAACGGGGAATTCCGGAAGAATTCGTATAGAAAAAGGAGATGTACAAAACAAGTGTTTCGGTATGATAGTCCAGCACAAATCACGTTGACATCATACCAGTGCAAATCAAAGGAAAACTTTGCAATTTTGAGTAGTGTACATCCATATATTCAAGTTTCAAGCAATGAAAACCGAAAAAGAAACGCGACTTAGTACACTCTGGCAATGACATCAAAGTGGAAATTGAATATATATGATCAAATGACAGTGCTATATTTTGTGAAAGCAGGAAGTAGGCGGTGCCCTGTGCGTGTCTTTTATGATGCTATTGGCATTGTTCTTAAAAGTTGGGTCATTTGCAAGCTCGTTTGGCAAAGCAATATATGCCGCAAAGTATACGTACAAAAGGTGGCATAAGAACTGATAGGGAATATGCCGACTGAGTCTGAAAAGCATTAGCAAAAGAATTTCACGGTCACCAACAACGGCTCATATGGTCTACTTCAAAATGCAGAAATCGCACTAGTGCGAGTGACAATTGCCAAATCTGTATGAAACCCGTGTGTGGTACCTGTGCATGCAAAAAATATGAATCATGGGCTTGAACACCGTATGTGCAGCATATCCTACATCAATTGTTTTACAAAAATACTGGTTTTGAGTGCACGTTTTTCTGTATTTCCAAATAAAAAAGCATAAATTTGTTGAAAGTAAGTTACAACAAAAAATATTATTTTTATGAATAAAACATTTTATATTTCTGTTACCGTACTTTAAAAACAATTGCGTCAATTGACACGTTACATCCTAGGTATGCCAAAACAGCCGTCCTAGTGGTAAGGTACAAGATTTGCGTGTGTGACCTTGCTGACGACCTCCAATGAAAACCGTGATGATGTTATAATATATTAATGGCTAACTCAGCTTATAAGAGCTAGGTAAGCCGCATACAAAGATGGTCTCATTTGCCTCTACAATAAATAGTTTTTGAGTTATGACCAATAAAGTGAGCTAGTGATGTCACCAGCTCCCCTTCAGAGCTAATATAATAGCACCACAAATGGTTATGACTCCATCTTTATTGTACATATAAATGCTATTGGATGCAATAACTCACCATTTGGTGAGTCACCATATGCAACTAAAAGACTGTTTTATCTATGGTAATATAAAAGGTATAAAAACAAAAACCAGATAAAAAACATGTATTTTAATAAGGACTTGGGATGCGTATTTTTTTTGTGAAATCGATTGCCTATTAAAATTGCTGATCGATTCTTTACTTGTCCCCATTGTGGAGAGTACTTACTTCAAAAAACAGAGATTAACATGTTTTTAAAATAAAAGCATGTGTGTTTAGTTTCTTTGAAAAACCCGGAGTGTTTATAACCCTACCTTGACCAAGACTTTTGTTTAGCCATGTATTTTTATTAGCCATACATAAATGCAGCAATATAGCTTTGTATGTGAAATAAACACAACAGCATTGTACTGTATTGTATTCGGTATAAACTTCCATTATTCTAGTCAAAATACATTTTGACATTCATATAACCAGTAACGCAAAAGATTGGATGCTTGCAACTGACTAACAGAAAATAGAACGTCAACACTTGGGATCATGTTGTCCCTAGGCTAAACTCTGAGACAAATATATCACTAATAAATAGTTGTTCTACCTTTTGCTGCATTTCTGCTATAAGTTGAATGATCTTGCATGTAGACGCTTGAAAGACAAAAGCAGCAAGAAGAAGAGATAAAAAGAAAAGAGGAAAAAGAGATACGAACTAAAATAGCACAAGAGAGGCATACGAAGTGGGCTGAAGAGAAGCTTTCAAAGGTGCATATGTTAAGGTCACTCATTTCTGTAATTGTGTTCCCTGTTACATTTTCTATGTTAGTTTGTTAGGAGTTTGCCCCATTATTTTCTGAAAAGCATCCCAGTTAGAGGCAATAACCCAACCCAGCCTAAATGCTTAATTACTGCGTTATAAGTGATGCTGCGTAGTATCGTTTATAGCAGGTGCATTGGTAGTGCCTTTTCTATCTATTTATTCATTTTGATGCCCGCTTTTTCTCTAGGGAGAGTCGCGGGGGCAGCAGCCCAGAAGGGCCCGAAATACAGGGCGACCCATAAAAACAAAACTTATAAAAAATTTTTTACATCCAACAAAGCTCCAGTAAACTTCAAGCACTTTGCAGGTTTTGAACTTCAGTCTGTGTACAGTCATTCCCCAAATTTTCAGTCATTGAAGCCCTTCGCATAAAAGTCATGTTCTTTCCAAAATATGCTCCAAATGGCCTCCACAGCGTTAGAGTCCTGTACAGCAATCTTTCGAATCCCATACAGCATCAATGTTTCTTTGCGTCCTAGCACTCACCGTCCGACCAGAATAAATATCTCTCAGAACATTTGAGTTAAGAATTTGCACAGTCCTATACTCACTATAAACTTCTTAATCCAGTCAAAAATTCTGCTTTTTGATGGAGCATGATGACACTGAAACTTTCTCTGAAAACTTCCTTGCACTACTTTGTGTGAATTGGTAGCGAAATAGGCCTCCACGCAAAATGGTTGACCAAGGCATGGTGGGAAAAACTATTGTTGCAATATTTCATGCACTAAGTCACTACTACAACCTGAAAAAGAAAGAGGAATAATTAAAAAAATTTGTTCAAAGATTTTTGGGTTTTTTTTTGGGGGGTCACCCTGTACCCCACGGTCAACAGCAATTTCAGGTAATTCTGCTGGCTCCACATCAAGCCGAGGTCAAGCAAGGTCGGAGATGTAGTCACTCTACCTGGTCCTTGGACGACCTCTGGGACGCTTTCCCACGGGTTTAGCCGGCAGGACATGCCTCGCCAATCTTTCGTGAGGCATTCTGGACATGTGGCCGAACCAACGCAGATGGGATCTTTCGATTCGGAGTAGTTTGACATTCAGGGCTCTGCGGACAGTAGAAATGTTACTTCAATATAAGTGTGTTATCATTATGACCACGCTCTGCATATCTGTACACAATTTTTGATACATTTTGACAATTATTTTTTTGGAAGGCATTTAAAAAAGCTTAACAATACTGACATTTTTAACCGTATTGAAATTTTAAAGTTATTTTTTGCTTCAACAGAAGTGAATGACAGTACCTACCGTGTCTAACGCTCACTCTCTTTTTGGCATTGCTCAACAGTCTTCAACCATCAAGTGCTAGCACAGACTTACAAAACCTGAGCATAGGATAAGGGAATTACCTTTTTTCCTTGTTTAATACGGTGACAAAAAGTGCAACTTTGAGGTCTTCGAACAGCCTGCAGTAGCCATAGAATTACTAATACACCAATTAAAGCATCCGTCACACCATTTCTGCTCTACGTTAATGCACATTCCTCTATCACCAGACTCAACACCGTCAGGATTAAACCACACACTTCCTCGGTAAAATGCAATGTCCTTCTCAGCAATTTCCAAGCTGTCAAAATCCTTCTAAATCTGTACGTTCACTCAAAGCTGCTAAAACTTACGAAATTGTCAACAGCACCAGACTTTATACTCTTCTTGTACTGCCTAACACTTAATTTCAGTCATTCACAATCACTTCGAAGAGCTTAGATATGCGATTCTTTTTTATTTTGTAATCAGGAAAAAACGGACGTTTAAACACGATAAAAACAAAACTTGCAGCGGTTGCTTTATTAAAGAGTTATGGGAATGATCTCAATTGTCAAAATGAGCCCAAGAAAATCTCCATTTCTTAACAAAAACCACAATTCAAATTCAGTGCAGTTCACTTGTGCTGGAAAAGTTCCATCCTGGATCCACTGGAACTGTTGTGCATTGTTCAGAAGCGAGTTTTGAGCAAGTTTTGTAGGAAACGCAGCTTCGTACGGTTTTTAGAACTGACGTGATTCGATAAACTTCGACGGCCAAATTCGTTTTTGCTGAATGTGCGTCAGTCAACGTGAATAGTTTGATTAGTTTTTGTCGCCTGTAGCTTTTGTAGTCCCCATTCGCATCAATGCTCATCGCGATTTGTTAATCCCTTGGAACTGGTGCGTTGCTATACGATCAAATTCCAAGTAAAAATCGCACCCGTGAGGTCAATGGAAAAGATCTTTGTCATGTATTTGTTGTTCAACAATTTTCTGTTGCCAGGCGCTTGCTTTGAGTTCACCTAAAGGTTTGAATGCGACACCCCAGCTACCCACGGCTTACAGTATATCTGCTGAAAATAAAGGTTTTTGGTCTTCTATTCTTGCGGTGTACTCAAATCCCGCGAGTGACCTGTGTATTAACTGCGTTAAACAACTCTGCTGAGCAATGGACATCGCTGGAATTCTTCCGCTTGTTGAACGAAATGCTTCACGTGTACACGAACGTTTCGCTTGTTAACATGATTATGGAATCATTGGAAAATCTTGCTTGATTTGTTACGCGTTCGTAATGTTTTGAAAAATTTTGAAGCAGTAGGTAAAAAAAGTTGTGAAAGTTACCATATTCATACTGAACAAATTCTGTGCAATTTTATGTAGCTAAAGATTCGAAACGCGGTAAAACAAAGAGAAGAAAAAGTCAAAAGGGAGCTTGAAGAGGCTGAAAAGGAAAAGCAAAGAATCAAAGCCGAGCAAAATTTCGAAAAGTGGATTGAAAAGCAGAACGAAATCTGTCGCAGGAAACGGAAAGAGGTGGCGTCGATACGGAAATTGTGAAATGCCGTTTGCTGAACTGTTTTAGACACAAATTTTAATAAAAGCTTGGTATTTATGTTTAAAATTTGCGTTTTTTTACGTATGCCAACAAAAGGCTATACTTTCTAATAGCCTTCGGCAACTTGGTAGCAACGGGACTTGGTCGACAAACGTGAGAGCGGCTACTTCAGGATTAGCAGAAAGGAAGCTATATGCACTTGTGTCTTTGTGATGAAAGTGAACTATTGAAAATGAAACACCTGATAAGATTGTAGCCACCGAGCTTTCTTGGTTGCTGCTTTACTACTAGAGTGTTTTATCGATCTTGGGCAATGAGCCTTTTGCGTCACAACCTCGTTATAAAACTATCAAAAAGTGTTACTAGCGAAAACTCACCAGATATTGTCAAGCAATCTCAAAATAAAATTCTACTCATCGCGTTTACCAAACTCTTTCTTTGATCCACATAGCCGTCCCCGGCAAGCGTGATAAGCTATTTAGTTTTGCTCTTTGGTCTACTGCAGTCCTGGTATTTAATGAAAGCAAAGGTTTTTATTTGATTGTGAAAATATGTTGCCAGGAAAAAGAAAAGAAAGAAGAGGAAAGAAAAATGAAAGAGGAAAAACAACAGAGGAATGAAGAACACTTCAATCTTTGGCTTCAAAAAAATAAAAGTCGATTTGAAGGTACGTCAAAAATCGTAGAGTTCCTGCCAAAAATTCGATTATGAAAATGCTACAATTTGCCACGAAAACGGGAACCGAAAGTGTTTGGATTTTGTAGTTTGATTGACTTCTGTAATGTTTATTTAAACGTTGATGTTAAAGCTATGTAAATTTTACCTTTTATCACTTGTCTAGTACTTGACAAGCCCACTTCGCTTCCTTGTCCAGAAGTTCCGTCGTTTAGTTGAATAGTATTCGCGATAGTATTGCGCACAAGACAAATGCCACGTCCATTCATTTACAGCGATGCGCAAAACGGGTCCGCCAATGCCGTCCTACGTCAATCCCAACCCTTGGGTGGCTTGCAATCAAGATGAGACTCGCCGGAGACCGAACACCACTCCCGCTCAGGCTCTTCGCTTGCAGTCAAGAACACACGCGTCTCTGGCTGCTGGTGCCAAACCCCGCACGTTGCCCCGCAAATCATCTCGTCCCGAAACACACACACCCATGCGAATGGGCCCTAACCACTCGCGCGTCAGGCCTCAGAGCGGTCTTGTGCGAACCCAAACGCCCCTGCGGTTTGCCGGAATTCGACCCCGGACGATATCCCGGAACGCCGATCCGAAAATCGCCCCACCAGTTCCGCTGCAGGCTTCTACTCCCACGCGCTCAGGTCGCAAAGGCAGTGAGTCGAAAGCCAGAACACGAAACACCCTTCGGCGACCAATATAAGTCACTACACGACACTGTAGCTGCTTCGTTCAACGCTGTGCGTTCTTCAACTGCGACCTTACCGATCAAAACTTACCGCACAAGTGAACCCAGTAATATTATTGCACCACGGCTAATGAACTCTCCACTTTGTAGAAAATTGTCCAAATAGTGAATGTGTTTTGCTCAGTCTCTGTTTAACTTTTCAAACCTGTTATGTAAAACGGGTGTATGTAAAAATTGCACCACTCGTTCATGGCTTTTCATCGGTAAGGGTTGTTGCTTGTGCCACTTAAATGCATACAATTTCTTGAGTCTGAACGTTTTTCAGACTCTTCTGTACACTGTTTGATATTGATATGAAAAGGTAGTTTAGTTCTATGTAACATGACTGAAATACTTTCGTTTGTCAACTTATGTCATATTGCTTATACTGATTGGGCTTAATTAAACGTTTTTATGTTTTCGTTTTCGATCACCGATAAAAGACAATGCTAACTCGCGTTTCAGTTTTGCAGATCCTGGAGGAAAATGAAGAACTCGGACAGAAACTCAAAAAAGGTTAAAGCTTTCGATTCTGCTGCCTTGAATTTTTATTATGACATGACCATTCACTCAAACATTTCTAACGCGTTGCTTTCGGGGCCTGCGACTGTTAAAGCACGACCAACCCTTCAAAATCAATCGCTTGCCGTTTCACCTCCCATGCAAGCTGGTTTGGTGCATAGCTAGTTGCGTGTAAAACATTGTTGTTGCTTGGAAAAATGTCCGTTGCTAGCAGTAAATGACATACAGGGTCATTCTACGGGATGGATGGTTTGCTGTAGATCATCTCGATACCAACTTCCTGTCTACATCTTTACAAACATCCTTGAGGATGGTTCTCATTTCCCAGCACTGCCGACATCATGCCCACTTGGTAGTTTATTTCATGCAGCAGGTTTCTATTTGAGTTCAAGGAATCGGGAAGAAAGCTTCCAAGTTGTACTGTAGGTTATATCGGTCCTGCGGTAAAACAGGAGGGTACGGTTGAAGTACGTACGAATGTGTCAAAACAACACAAACGTGGGAGGTCTTTTCTAGATTTTTATCTGTAAAATGCCAAGTTTTTACCCAGTCAACTTACATATGAGAATTGAAAATACAGTATGTCATATGCAAACGAGCCACCACTGAGTACGGGCTCGGGTAATCGTGAAAGTGTCGCCGCCCTCGACCATAATCCTATAAAATGGCTCTGTCTGCTTGAAAGCATGTGATCCTTCACTTTGAAGCTCACGTAATCCCCGGGCTGGCCAAAGTGCATTAAAAGCTAAAAGTGATTTTGTGCTACAAAGAATGATTACGGTCACAAACCGTTATCACTTGAAAATCCGCTACAGTTAAGAATATTTCGCATTGCAATTGTTCAAAGTGAAGCAATATTGATAATGATTTGTTGACAGACAGAAAATTTTGATTACGTTATCAAGTTCTGCTATTCTTAATCCCTGAATAATTTAAGATTTTTTATTTAATTTCAGCCCAACCGTTTCAGAGTACATGCGTAAACCACAGCGCAGTCAGTCTCGCCATATGCCTTCCTCATTCAAAGTAGTGTGCTCCACAACCTTTCAAGAGCAGTGTGCCTACATAATTTCTTCCAGTTAAGAAAGTTTCTTTATACTTGCTTTGGAATGTCACGAGTGGTCTGCGGCGCCCATCGCTGCTTGCTTGCGCCACGCGGCAATTTTCGCAGTGAATGCTGCACTGGTGGTGATCCAATGGCAGCGCCCCGCGTGAAGCTTTCACCTATCCATATTGTTGGTGACATAATCGATTCTAAAGTCTGAAAAGCACTGTCTGCTGTTTGTAATAGCAATGTGACCAACCTTCAAGGTGTCTGATGAAAACATCTTTCATTAAATGCGCTTGTATTTAGTACATTGAATACCACATACAATGGCTCTAAATAAAGAATCGACGTTGTATTTCAAATGGCGTAGAAAAACTTAACAATTGGATTTATACCAAAAATGTAGCCCGATTCTGCACTTGTTACCAACAGCATCCTTTGCGAACTTGAGACGTATCTCATTGTCGTCCACACTTTCGATGTCAAATTAATCGGAAGAGTCCAATGGAGGAAAGTATCGAGCTGTCGTTTGCTCAGTCTAAACCACAATCCAACCACAAAGCCCATGGCGTTGGACCTGTGGCAGTTCACCGGACTGGTGGCAGTACAATGGTAGTACCCTGCATGAAGCTTTCCTTTGCACCCATCCATTACCGAGCACGACGGTGACAAAAAAAGTACCGCGCAATGCGAAATACCCTGTTTCAAACTCCAGGGAATTTTGCTCAGGACGGACGTATATTTTAAATCTGAAAAGTGATTGTTTGAACTGGAAAATTCTGTCAGGAAAACCCCGTTAAGACTCAGAATATGTTTGAAGCCACTGTAAAGCACGGAGTCGGGAAACGTGATCGCTGCAGCTCAGACAATTATTTGGAAGCGTTATTAAGTTTTCATAACAATCTGTGATAGTTGTGCTCGATTTGGTGTGAATGGATCAATGCATGTAACGGAAGTACAAGGAAAGAAGACCTTTACAAGAGGTCGAGCTACGTACAGGTATTTACGAAATACTGTTTACTTGCATATTACAGTAGAGTTCGCCTATAACGACCTCGGCTCTATCGTCACTTCGCCTATAGCGACGCTTTTTCGTCGGTCCCGCAAACATTTAGTTCGTTTATAGCAGGAGTTCTCAACCTTATCCTGTTAAGAGCCCCAGATGCATAAAACAATCAACCCGAATCCCCTATGCCAAACGTCATCGGTCAACAGAAGATTATGGTTTGTTTGAGGTCTTACCAGTATTGGTTATGGTAATGGTTTATTGTTTCATATGACTCAGCCAACAAGCAGAAGCACCATAAAAGCCATCACATGTAGTAAACCAACCATTAGCGAAAATTAGAGCAAATGAAAACACAATGGCACAATAGCTGATCAGTGTAAACAAAGACGGGCGCTGTGTCATACAGGATTGGCGAAAGACCGTGGCGGTCATCTGGTCAACCAACCCCAGTATCTGGTGGATGGTCTCTGTTGACATTGTTACTGTAGTTATGAGTATTACTGTGACGCTAACTCGCGGGAATTGGAATGGATAACCGCTCGTCACAATAATAGAAAATAATAATGTTCTCCCTTTGCGAAGTACACGCTTGAGTATTGATTAAAGACAGCCAGGACAACCGAAGACGACCAAGACGTGTTTAACTAATAACTCACAAAAGTACAGAAAAGAATAGCTGGAAACTCAACGAAATATAAGTGAACCAAGCCTAACAACCACAACGAATCTGAAGCATGGAATCGTCACTTCTGACTAACGAACACAGCAGTTTGGTCACAACTGACCACACAAGTTAATTCAAACTCGACCGAACAAGTTAACTTCAGGCGCGTCCGTGCTACGCCGCGCTTTACCAACAAATGCCGCAATCGCAACCGATCGGCCCAAAAGGGGCGCCATCTAACCTCGTTACGCCCCTGACCACAGTCACAGTAAAATGTAGTTATCCAAGATTTGCAAAAGGTTAGTTCGGAAACATCCGAAGCAGCAAGTAGGGACATCATAAATAATGCAGCAAGCAAGCCCATCTCCTCCTGTGCCTTTGCAGGCTAAAGTGGAAGAGCTTGTAAATGCCCAAGACGAATCACAAAGGCTACATTGGTAGAGACAATCAAGAGATTGACTGTATGTCAACTCTTCAACATTGCAAATAGAGGTCGCGTTTTTGAAGTTGTGCGCAGTATTTTTGTTTGTGAGTGGAACCAGTAGGCTAATGGAGGAATAGGGTGTACTTGGCTTAGCACTCGTTTTTACGAGCATTGGATTAGTAATAGGCCTATGTAATAACAATACGATGGTAGATAAAACAGTAGGCCAACTAACATTGCAGTTGGAGTATGCTTGCTTTGTACTCGGCTTTGGCTTGTGCCCACCCACATGGAAAAAACTTTCCTCCAACCCTGGGTAGAACCATTTAAAATCAGTTTTATCTATTTGGTCTTGACAGAAGTGGCGCAGGTTACAGATAGAGCAGGGGTCACCACTCACCAAAGTGGTGCCCGCGGGCACCAGGTCGCCCGCAAGGAACAAGTAGGTCGCCCGCGGCCTGTTCTAAAACTAACATTACCCTGATCAATGTCTTCACATTAACGAATATCAATACTAAATAATTGAAGGTAAATTGAGCAAAATTTTTATTTCAGAAGTGTGTATCAAACTAGTAGCCCTTCGCATTAATCGGTACACAAGAAGTAGCTCAGTTTTGAAAAGGTTGGTCACCCTTGAGATAGAGCTTAGTGCAAGTTTGCCATGGATGCGTTTGTGATGGTATCCTTCAAAACAGACCTGTTCATAACAGCTGTTAGGCAAATCATAACAGACCACTCGAAACAGACCGCGTTCATTACAGACCTGTTCATAACAGACCACTTTGTTATGAACGCGGTTTGTTATGAACGTGGTCTGTTTTGAAAGGGAACCGTTTGTGATACGCAGTTCGGAGGGTTTGAGTAAACCCTCTTTATGCAGAAAGAGCAGTTCTTCAGGTTCTTCCGCTTCTGCTGTTGGAAAAGCACTCATCACCTACTCTAGGAAATAACGCACCTACCCAGGCTACGGTTAACAACCACGGGCATCGGAAGGAAGGGACTTGCCCCCTGGATTAAAAATATTAACAAAAAAGGTTGTTTTTTTAGTTTCTCGTGGGAAAAATAAATTTCATCACTTTTGGCCCCCTTAGAAAAGTTTTGGAAAATCCCCTAATGCGCCCCTTGGAAAAAATCCTTCCGACGCCCATGTTAACAGCCCCTGCTTTCATAATTTTTCTGGCTTGTACACATATCCATATTCAAGTATTTAGTCTCAGAAAAGGTGACGCAGTTGGATCAATCGGCAAAGTTTTTAACAGGCAATCCATTTGACGTAGAAGTACACATCGTCAGTTGTTGTAGTTGACTGCATCGCCTTGAACTACTGAGGCAAGCATAAGCGAAAGATGGCAATTCGGGGCAATAACTAACAGCAAAGCAACCAGCAGCAATTTAGATTTATCACTGACTTCACTCTACCACTACTAGGTTTCACTATGATTATATAATTACGTAATTCGCTTGTGGTGACTATCACAGTGACTTGTTACTTATGGGCACCATTTACCGGTGACCATTTATTTACATGTGGCGCCATCTTCTAGCCGCCACACAGTCCTGAAATCTTAATCAGATAGAACCTCTATATTCAAATGTAAATCTTGTTCAAATAGAAAAAGATTTACCCGGGATGTGGAAAAGCGTCAGTTTGATATGAAATAGCACCTGCTCAGAGGTAATATTTTTGCCACATTAACATCCCAACTTCAAATCTTGATTTTCATAATTTTTATCAATATTGCCCAAAGCCTAATCTTGTCTAAAACGCTTAAGTCCAAAGTTGAAAACCACAACCCTTAATCAGGGCCGGATTAAATGAAAGCGAGGCCCCGGGCAAAGTTGTGACCACGAGGTCCCCTAAACATTTAGCGCAACTTCGTAGTGTTTCACATGCCTTCATTTGAACTTTGCAGAAGCACCGGTCTATAACGTCAAAACAGACACGATTTGGCAGCATACACTTCAAAGACAATTAGAGATGACCATGTACGGCGGTTCGTATGTGGTTGATTTGTTCAAACAGAAAACTGTATAAAAAATGATGTTTTTGCTACCGTGACACTACACAACAGTCTTTTGATCATAGACTCTCTGAACCAAGGGCGTATTGACGCTGCATGAGGTCCCTGGCTGAAACTTAGAAAGGTGCCTATTCTAACAACTAGACATTACACTTTTTCACCGTCTAAAGGATTGGTTGCTGTAGCAGTCCCGTCGCCAGGGCAGGGCTAAGATCTCCAAACAATGTTCTAAACCCCAAAAATTGAAATATAAAACACTATAAATTAGTGGAATTTTGTCAATTTTTATAATGTCAAGCCCCCCTGCACAAACGTAAAGCCACTCTGTTGAAGACTTTCTGGCGACGTTTCTAGACTGTAGCCCAGTCAGAACATCCCTTAATCCGCTACTATACTCTGACCATCTTCACAGCACAATCGTCCATTCACATATGTATTGAGGAGAGATATATCTACACTCTCTCACAGATCAAAACAAATAGGGCCTATCGTTTAGAAAAAAATGTTCTCAACAAAATATCACGCAAAAACAACTTGAACCGCGCCATTTAACTGAAGTTTTGCGATGGGAGCTTTTAATTGCAAGACCTATTAACCGTTCCGTGATCTTTTGGACAACAGAGCTTTGTTTGATCTAAGACTGATACCCTCATGATCACGACAAGCACTTTGCAACTAATTATTACGTCAGCGCATTATACGGTAATTACAAAGGCGTTATATTGCGAATAATACTTAGTAACGAAGTTATTGAAGTGATTCTGGTCTCTGTCAATGTGTGCTTTTTGAAAAAAATTCAGCTACGAAAAATATCATGACGCCGCATTTCTTTACACGCGAAATCGTTGATGAATGTCTCCAGGTCCGTATCTCCAAGAATCTCATGCTCCATGCTCGTTGCTGCATTATAGACAGCGTGAATAGTTTTTCTTTTTTGTTTTTTGTAAATGCGCACATCAGGTGATAAAGAACTCATATCGGATGAAGCAGAACATGATCAATCGGTTCCATATCGTCATATAAGATCATTGTCGGGGTTATGTATATAATGTTGTTGTCTCTAATGCCAATTGAAGATCTGGTGAAACAAGGGTTAGAACTGAAATTTTAAATTTCGATGTTTCCCTATGCATACAAATTAAAAAACAATTTTCATTTAGAGGAAGAAGGCATAGGGGTTATATTTTTTGAGGGATTTTAGATCCCGCTCCAGTTCAAGATTGCACAGAATTTCCTAGTTTATCAACAAATGTACTCCTAACAGTTAGTGAGAGATATCATTAACGGTGTATATTACCAGTGTTCTAAAAAACGTCTTCAGCAACAAAAAACTTGTCCAAATGTTAATGTTTGCGCTGCAGAAGAAAATTTGGAAGAGGAACTATAATTAAATCAGTATTCGATCGTCTCAATTCAAACAAGCACCCTCATATGTTTTTGTTCGTAACACAAGCTTTCTAGGGTTTTATTGTAGGAATATGGGTTTTTGGTTTGCAATCTCTTTATTTGAAATCACTGAATGGGAGCCCTGCATGTGACTGTTGAACAGACATCTTGGCAATTAATGCAGCGAGACAGTGACATTGCAGATTGCGGTAAGCCACATATAGTTTTATACTGTGTGAAAAGAAGCATGAGTAGGCTTAAATCTGTAGCAGTGTTTCCACAAGTTTGAAAAATCCATTGTTCGTGTGAGATGGTGATCAATGCAGGCCTACCTGAGTTAATAGCTTAATCAAACGACTCCTATGCAGGCTTCTTTTTACACAGTATAAAAATATGTGGCTTTTCAGAATACGTTTATGCATACTTGTGGGAATATGTCTTCATCGTTTAGTTCTGACTCCTTAGTAAAAACTAAGTGCAAGGCTACGTTTGTTGTGACGAGTCTTTGTAATTCATCTGCTCAATTTTTTTTTAAGCCTGTGTGGTGTTCTAACTTTAGTAAGTTGTCCGATAGTCTTGTCAACATATAGTTCTACTTCTCAATGCTTGAAACAGTTTTGCGAGAGTGTCTAACTTTTTTGTTTTTTTCACCGCTAATATTGTTCTGGTCATTGATTTTTCTTAAATTCGGTTTTATCTGTAGAAAGTGCTCGAAAAAATGGATATTGGGCAGTTTATAAAATGAAAAAGCATTTCTGATAGCCGAAGTGTAGAAAACATTTCAGATAAAAGATTGATAATTGAGGTTCAACCAGCACAGATTAATGGGGTAGAAAGGGTAAAGCGTTATGTGAACATCCATTTGCATTACATCGTCAGCAATCTGGAAAGGATAAGCAAAATTTGGACGTTGCACCAGTGGCCTAGCCAGCCCAGAAATTTTTTGGGGACCAAAATGTTTAATTTTAGGCGAATAACACTATTTTGTTTGGAAAAACGCCTCTCAAAGCACAAAATGCCCATATTTTCTAAATATTTTTGGGGCATGGCCCCTTTGGCCCCCCCTGGATACGCCTACGCGTTGCACTCCCTGGAAAAAAGGTTTACCACCATAAGATTTTAGCGTAAACAAAAAACATTGCAAACACGCCGTCTCGCTTGTGCAATAACAATTTTGTATGTTTTTTACAGTGACCTTAACCGCGCTTAAATGCTTGCTGCTGATTCAAATCACTGGGCTAAATAATTAAAAGCAACATGATGTGTAATCAATATTATCACATTAATGTTGTGTTATGAGCTTATCACTGAAATGGCAGTCTCAAAATCATGATTTCGTGAGCATCACTCAGTCGCCAGTGCTAAGGGCCACGACCTTTAACGCTTCACTTTGTAAGTCATCTTCTGAGCTGGAAAGGTAACACGTGATATTCGTTGATACACGACAGAGTGACGACTGCGTTTCCGTCTGATGGCACGCCAGAAGAAGTTGCCCGTGCGCAACGTCACATTCCAGTAGCTTTGATCAAAGCTTCTATCATGGTGTTCCTTGCCACGATTTCTACCTCTGCAGAATCGTCAGTTCACTTCTGTAGGAACGTCACAAAGCGTTCAGTCATACTGTTGGTAATTATTGGTAAGAAGCGAATCGAAGTTACTACTGCGTGTTAGATCTTCCCTAGAGCGGTTTGCAACTATTCTTATGAGACATTTTGTTTTAGCGGAAGAATCAGGGGCGTAACGGGGAAGCAGGGGAGGCACAATTCTCGGGGCGCCGAATCACTATGGGGCCGCCGAATGACTCCGGGAGGCGCCGAAGAGTCACAAAAATGTCACAAATATTTTCTTCAACACAGTACAATTGCTTTCGAACATGGGGGCGTTAAACTTGTTTCTTGCCCCGGGCGCCAATTAACCTCGTTACGCCCCTGCAGAGGATGACCACAGTTTTAAAAATAGGCTTTGTGCAAAGGTAATACGAGAGGTACTTGTGTTTATTAATGGAAAAACAACTCCAGCTGATTTTTTCATATTGTACCAAAGAAAGTACTGTAGGTGTTTGTCAGCATCAAGTTACCCATTTCGTAACGAGATATGAATTCATAGCTTGCAACACCTTGTCAATCACAGTTTGCAACACCTTGTATGTATGTGATGAAAAGGGCGACTCTTCAACCAACAACACTTTCCGGTCACTTCAGACGTCACGTGATCCTTATGTGTCGTCATTTTTATAGCCGTTATCCGCAGCATTTCTGTATTGTTTTGATAAATTGCAGTAGTCGCTGAAGAAAATTTTCAGTGTTTGTTTTATTTTATTGTTGCATGCACGTACGTAAAGTCTCCTTGTATTGTGTAGTAGGTATTTCGTATGCTAGTGCGTTACTAACCGGAGTTGAATCAGTTACAGGCAGTGGCGTACGGATAAAATTTTCATGGGGGTGTTTCATTCAGTGGCATATGGTGGTCATTTGTATTTGGTGTGCGCTGTTTGTGACGTTACAATTTTACGTCATATTCATGTTTCCGCACCAACGTTTTTGCGAAGTTTGTTGACATAATAGGCGTATTCTTCTACACGCAGTCCCCATATTTCATGTCATTGCACTGAATGTAAACTATCAGCGCTACAAGAGAGAATATCGGAGTAAAATACACTCAACGCTACGACACAGCAATTCATAACTGCAAAACTATCAGGCTGCATGTTAAAACAGGGGAGTAAAACACACTCATCACCACGTCAGAGCAATTTACAATGGCAAAATGAGACTGTGCTAATGTCTTGTCGAATACGAGCTGTCGAGCTTAGAAAGTGTGCGGCTGGACTGGCTGGAGCACACCCCTGTTTGCAAGATCGAATCTTGCTAAACTACACAAGAATTGAGAATGCGCGTAAGGTATGCAAGAAAACTTTCAATTTTTATTATGTATAGAAGTCCAGCAAACTTTTACTTTTCCTTTTCCATGCTGAGACATTATCAAAGACCCGAATGCTTTTATGTTAATAACTGCTGTATTTGAGCTCGTGCAATAGTTCTACCGCGCTACAGAAATTGGCAACGTAGCCAATGCGGTCAGCGCTTGCGCTGGTCAGCCTTAGCAGACAAAATAAAGACAATTGTTTCGAAAAGGGAACTATCGCGGAACACAACCTTAAACATGCGTAGTGGATGAAAGGTTTGCAAAAAGTGGTGAGATGGTTTCTGGACACAGACGATAATCCAAAATCCCACAAAAATCTATTTATTACTTTTTGGCCCATTTAAAATGTTCCTTGAAATTTGCATGCAAATTTATTCCGTGCTATTTGCATTAAGTCGACAAATTAACTAGCAAAAAGTATGCGAAAACAATTAATCTCCTTTGCGCAGGTATAAAGTTTTTGTAAAATATCAAGCTCAAGTGGGGGGTTAACCCCAACCCCCCTTGCGTACGCCCTTGGTTACACGACTTCAGTTTAGTTACTATGAACAAGTCGTCCCTTCAGAACCAGGAACGGAGTCACACAAGGAACTGTACTCGCCCATTGTTTGTACAATATATAAACAGCGAACATTCCGGAAACCTCAGCCACGCGCTATACGTTTGCCGACGACGTCGCTTTGACAGTCTCGGCCTCTACGTTTAACGAAACGGAACTCATCTCCGCGATATCTCTGTTGTCAACAATTGCCTGACTAATAGGGTTGCCGGATGCGTTTTCTAAAAATACCGGCCATTTTTTTAACAGTGACAGATGTAGGCTGTGTCGTAATTCTTAAGTGCATATTTAATGACACGGGATTCTCCAATGATATTTTGTAAAAAACGCTGTTTTTACAATGTATTTATTTTTGTGTTATTTTCTTTTCAATTTCAAGAAGCTCCCATAATGCTTGTTTCAAAAATTTTAAAATAGTGTATAAACGTATGCTTTGTGAGCAGAGTCTATAGCCTTATGCTAGGCATTAGCAAAATGCCCTACTTCAGCGCCGGATTTAGGGGAGGGGGCAAGGGGCCCGGGCCCCCCGTGAAAGAGGGCCCTCTACCATGTTAATGTGTTTAGCCATGTGTGCGACATGTTCGTGCCACTTAGTCGTCGTTAGTCATTTTTTAAAGTTTGTTTGTGGACGCTATTATCGGTCGGACAATGCAGCAGTATTTCACTTGAAGAATATTTGATATTGTGACGAAATAACTATAACACTTATTTTTTTCCTGAAAGTCGGTCAGGTATCTGAATCTAATGAATGCAAGATCAAGCCACGTAGAACATGTTAGCTTACGTCTCTACTCGTTTCTGGTAGATTTTGCGTCGGCTTAACTCAGGTTTGCACAGGCCACATATGAGTAGCATTGCTAGGTATGGCTACCATGCGCCTTCTTTTTGAAGTACATGTCCACTTTTTTCATGAGAAATGAAATATTCTCCGAGGACAGCAGCTAACCCACATTATTTTAAAAAATCAATGATTATATTTGAATAAGAGCTGATGATGCCTGCTTCGTAGGCGAAATATATACTCTATAAGATCTTTAGTATCTGATTCTTTGCTGAGAAAGGATTTCTGTTAATAGACAATATTCTCTATTCGCAAATGTCAAAATGTCCTCCTTTTTGCATTTCTTATTTTACATAGCCATAACAATCAGTATAGCGTAACTGGAGCTTTGAGTCAGGGTGGAAAACGTAGTAAAAAGGCGCCCACTGGCCACTGTACAGGGCCCACTAGCCAACACTCGGAAAAAAATTGAGAAATGATGGTGAATCCGTATGTGGATAGCTATGCTAAAATCCTAAATCACCGGAAAATAATCCGAAAAACGCAATAAACCACAACCTCCTGAAAACCAAACGAATATTGAAACCGAAATATCAGTTAAATTGGCGGTTCGGTTTTCACATTTAGATTGCCAGGGAGAGAGAATTCGCCCCTCGGCCCTCCGTCACTTACGTCACTGGCTATGATATTTTGTTTTTGCATATAGTAGGCTAATCTCTTCCTACTACACTGCAACAGGATACGAGCTGGTGGTGTAGCTTAGTTTATGGGACGGCATGCGAGTTAATCTATGTTTTGGTTACATTAATTCTCGGCTGGAAAGGCCAGAATGCTTTCACATTAATCGTTACATATGACCTTGGCATTAGAGTGCGGACTGCTGACGCCATTATACTGTACTAGCTTTGCTGATGAACCGTGATATGGTGATGATACGGTGGACTATATAGCTAATCCAGGGATGCAAAAATGCGGTCGCGAACTCGATCAAAAGCTTGGAGCGCACAAATGTTTTTTTGCATTTTACACTTTATGCATATGAATGCTGTATGGCAAAGCTTATGTAGGCGCTTCTAAAAATTTCTGCGCGCTACTAACATTCACAGAAATTTTTGCATCCTGAGCTAATCAATAATGCTGAAAAATGAAGAAATACAACAGGAGTATTTTTTCAGAAAAGGACTAAATTATTTTTAAGCTGAGTGAATTACATGTGTTTGCATTTGCACAGTTCGCAAAGAAGAGTGAAAAAACTATTGTGACTTTGTGGATATTGCGTACCAAAAATTATTTCTCGTAGCGTAACCAGGTGGCTATCACTTTATCGCAGCTTGCCAAGGATGCTTCAATTGTACCCAGCTTCAAATTCATACTTCATGTCAATCGACAAACCAACTGTTGTTCTGAAATGTTTTTTAGGAAATTCTCTGAGAGAATTCTGTTTAACACATTATGACATTTGCAATCATTTGTGGTTGCTTTTATTGAGAAAGTTCAGGATATTGAGAAATCAAAAGCATCAGTTGTTGAGGTTGTATCGTGTTTCGCCACTGTGAAGGCAAGAATTCAATAGAGACATTAGATGTGCATATCAAGCCAAGTTAAATCAGCACTAAGAAAATTCAGCGAAGACAAGGATCATGAGTGTGATTTATTCATGTCAGATGTATCTGGATCCGCCCTGTGTCCAATTTGTCGACCTTCTCATGGACTGCACTGCCTGACGGTTTTGGACTATGAGACAAGCGAATGGCTGTTCAAGACCTGCCCCGAGGTCTAGTGCGGCCTAGCAGTGGACAGTAACAACTTGTTCAAACATCGAAGAAGATTTATTTTCAAAATACCGGCTTCAGGCACTGATTTAAAAAATACCGGCCTCTTACCGATCTCTCCTAATTTAGCAGTAACATACCGGACATATGGCAACCCTACTGACTAACTGGAGACTAAGAAGACTGTGTGCTCCGTCTTCCACCATAAAAAAACACTTGGCAAACTACTAGCTGAACGTCAAATTGCAACCCAGAGTAACAGTGAAGTTCAACCAACATCCATCATATTTTGGCATATGCTTGGATCACTCTCTTCCGCTGAGAACACACTTTTTCTGTATACACTGGACATGAGTACACGTTGGTCAGAACTTTGAGTTAACAAGATATTCTAAAAGAGCAAGATTGTCCACCTCATAGATGTGGCACGGAGGTTTAAATTTGATGGAGGCCTAGTCATGCAGGATGTTTGGTGTCTTCTGCACCTTGCCACACTCACACAAATGTGAGCCGCACAGGCCCATTGATTTCATGTTGGCCACAAATCGGCCAACACCAGTCCTCAGGCGGTTGAGCTGAACCCAGGCATTTCTGAGAGGTCGCAGCCTGGTGGTTGTGGACCAAATGCGGCAATGAAAGATTGGAAAGCCAGAGGGATTGGTGTGGTGGATGTATCGGCAGTTGACAACAATTCCGCGAAGAAACGAAGAGGTTTTCTGCAGGGGAGACATTTCAGAAATGGTTTTAGGTACAGAGTTTCGTGTAAGAGAAGTTTTGGATTGAGGTCTTTGGTGTAACTGAGCCTCGCCTCAGGTGGGGTGATACCAGATAAAATGTGCAATAAGGATGTGGGTGTGCTTCGTAGGAAGCCAGTGATAACACGCATCGACTCGCTTAATGGAACACCGATTAAGGTTGGTGCGAACGCTGCGGCACCACACTGGGGCACATACTCTGTCGCAGCGAATGCAAGAGCCAGCCAGGATGTCCTTAGAGGAAGCTCCCAACTCGGCACTGGCCATCCCCTTGATGAGTACCACTTGCGACGAGACTTTCTTCTTGAGTTAAACACTATACATCAACACACCAAACATTACAATACTTCAAAGCTAAACACTTGAAAAAGCATGCGAAGCTACAAAACAAACAAAAGTGGAAGAACGTTCTATGCCTTGCGCACAGCACATCGTCATCTAGCATTAGCCTTGCTTGGAGCCATAAGCGTAGCCAGGGGTCCAAGGGGGATATGGCCCCTCCCAACTTTCTAGAATATCTTGTCATTTCGTGCTTTGAGAGGCGGTGTCCTAAACTAAATACTGTTGCTCGCTTAAAGTCAAAAGATTTGGCCCAAACAAAAATTCTGGGCTGGTTACGCCACTGCTTGGAGCACCGCAGCGTGGCCGCTGCTTGTGCACCATCCAAATCACACGCACAACACATCTGGGACATTTCACTGCTGATTCGCAAAACTGCAGCAGGTTACATGGCAAATGTTTTGCTGGTTTTTCTTTATGAATTTCTTCGAACTCGGTGAAGTTGTTGAAAGCAAATGTGCTTGTAATTAATTTAGAAATATTAGCAAATTACAATTGCACAAAAACAAAAAGTTCCAAACTATTATTATTACATTTAGATAAAAATAGCTTCAACTATTATTGTAATCAATTACTAATTGTAATTGATCCAATTCTACTAATCCATGTCATATAAACCTTGAGTCTGAGATAAAAAATAAACAAGTACGTTGAAAATTGTCCTGGCCAAACAAGAAACGATATTGTATTTGACTGTCGAATTTAAAGATTTGATAAAAAATGTAGATGGTTGTGAACCTCATACTACATGTCATTAAACATTTTGGTAGGTATAAAACATTTTCTATGAATTTTTAAAAACTCTTTACAAATTATGCGTGTGGTCAGTGGCGTAATTGACGGGGGAGAAAGAGGGGCGAATTGCTCCCCTGGCAAATGTTGATATAGCGCCAGTAGTAGAAGTGGGGAACGCTTTGTTGAGAGAGATACCTGTCTTACTGTAATCAAGCTAGTTAAAAACTTCAGAAAAATTAGGTAACATAAGCGCAAATATTTCGCTGGCACAGCAAAAAGTCAAATGAGCACCGATCACCCTTTCAAAAATCAAGGTATGTCATCCGTTTGACTACAGCAGTGCTTATAATCTATTCGGCTTTTAACACTGTTCTTATTCATACCTGGAACAAACAAATGGTGTTAAAAGACTTCAAAAATGGGCAACTTCTCGCCAAGACCTCACGTTTTCCCGATCAAAATGTTCCTTTGTGCAGATTAAAGTTTTGGAGCTTTCTTTTGCAAGATTCATACACTTCAGAGTGTGCTGTCACAGAACGGTTAACACTTTCCATTTCGTGCTTATGAGGAGAACATCTTTAACGTATGAGCTTCGAAATCAATTGACCGAGTTGAAAAACTTGTTTATAATAAAGTTTAGCACAATTGTGATTCCTCGTTGCTTTCATCTTGGGGATCCTACTCTGTTTCAAGGTATTTTTGCATGCGCTGCGGTAGTTATATGGGCGCCGAAAAGAATTTAAAGTGTGAGATCTGGGGTTTGCTCTAGGCGTACTACCTTGTCCTCACCTATGGTTAACTGGTTGTGTGACGCCCTCAATAATCATACAAACTTGGAATGTCCTTTTGCCCAATTTCACACAATTTCATGCAATTTGTTTTCTTTCACACCATTTCTAAGAAGACTGAAATACCTGAAATACGAAAACGCATCCACACTCGCTGTAATTTCATAGCAGATATTTTCATACTCAATTTGCGAAAACAAGATTAGTACCAACGTTGAAGTAACACTAGTAATTTATGAACCAAAAAACGTTTTCGTCATATGCGTTCGTATAGCTCTGTATCCTTAGACTCTTGGGCCAAAATCGTGTGCGAGTAATCCGTATTTGGAACCATACTGTACGGAACATTTTAAAATTTTACTGTGCACAAGACCATCACGAGCAACCTTACTACAAACAGAAGGTTCATTAATTTGTCACCGAGATGTTTTGGGTTAGGTCATCAGTGTAAGACAGATCAACGTGTGCACGGAAAAATGACACAAGATTGAGATGAAAAATTAGCTTACCTTATCGACAAGGTCAGGCACTCAGCAAAATTTTAAAGAGAATATTCTTTATATAAAAAAACATAGAAACAGTAAAATACTAAGGAGGTACTTGTGTCTTGGACCACCTTTGAAGAATAGTGGGAGGTCCGGACGTTCCAAACTCCCTTGTTTCCCCCCCATACTTGTAGCACATGCTCAGTGTAAAGTCATTACAATAAAGGTAATGCATGTAGTTCTTCAAGTACAATCTTGTACCATGAGGTTAATCAGAAAACATCAAAAGAATAAAAAGTAACTTTAATTTCTACTTGCTCTCTATTTTGATCTGAGATGAACTAAAGGAGATTTTGTCATTTAACAACTGGAAAAACAAATCCGCTGTCACCTTGTTTGGCTGGTTATTGTTGCAACCTTCGATGGTGTCCGCGCTAGGCTTCATTCTGTTCATGACTTGATTTGTGGCCAAGAATGGATCATCGCTTCCGTTCATCACCTCAGTGAGTTTGTTCCACTTCCAACCCTTCTCGAAGCAATCACAGACTGAAATAAGAGTAACACTTCAGGGGTTTACAACTTCTTTGACCGTTCAAAGCTGCTGTTAATAAAACAACTTCAAATCATCTCTAGTGGCTGTGGATGGTACTACTGCAGTTTCTTTGGTGACATATTTTCAATGTCAGGACGGGCAGAAGGTTAATACCATATTCAAGCCTACGCCATGGTTCATTTCGCCGTAAGTTTGTATGACAAGACTTAGTTTTGGTGGAACTTCGACGAACCGACGGTAAAAATTGTTTTAATTAAAGCAAATAGCCTGCCCACGCAATGTCGTACAGATGTATTATTTTTTTCTTCAAGATAACAAACAAAGAATGCATACAATAAAATAAGATATTCCGCAGAGAGCAAGTGTTGAAGTTCGTTCTGGTGAACACGCAATTAAAGAGTGTTTTGGCTTGTATGTGTGAAAAAAGATTTGTGCAACATCAATCATGCAGAAGTGTTGAGTGTTACGGAATCCGGACAAAGCTGTGTGGTAGATTTCGACAAAGACTTTAACCACACAAATAGCCTTTAGCTGTCCTGGATAGGCAGCTTACCATGCAAACCACTCAACAAGATGAATGAATTCTGCTTCTGAACATGAGCGGTCGCGCTGCAGAGCAAACAACCGTCAGTCCTGAGAATCATGCACTGGCCAAAGCAGACATGAAACGACAACCACTTCCCCGACACATGTCACGTTGCTTGCATTCGGGTGAGCAAACCCGCCAAGCGAGTTGCTTATTCATCATCGTGTTTATCGCAAGCCACATCCTGATTTTCATGGCAGCTGTTCAGCGCAGAGAAAAACAGAGGTTTATAGTAAAACGTTTAGGTGTGTATCCACGAGATGCCCCACAAGCAGAAGTTCGTTGCGGCGAGAGTATATAGATGTCAGGTGAAGGTAGAAAACGGGAGGTTTAGTTTTGTGTCTTTTTCAAAATAGTCATTAAAATGCACATTAGATATACAGTAGGCTAAAAGTACGGTATATTAGAAACGACAACAAAACTATTAGTTTCAACTTTTTTATGTAGCAGCTGTGTTTCTTGTCAGTTTACGAAGCTGCTGAATTTATTTCCGCACTAAAACTGCGTTTTTATGTGAGTTAATTTATAGAATAAACGTAAAAATGAGGACAGAATAAAAACGCACCAACAAGGACATGGCGCAGCTAAATGCTTGCTGTTGTCGCAACAGTAGCCAAGCTTTAAGGTAAACAAATGTAACTTGACACAATCGCTGCGATTGGCTGCTTTAAAGAAATTGTCACCACAACAGTACACTAGATTTGCTTATTTCGAGAAGCACGCAAGTAGAGCTGACATGCAAAACAAACCAAAAACAACATATTTTAATTTTAGCCTTCAAAATATACACAATACGACATGTATCAATTATCTTTGCGATAATTGTATAGGTATGGCAGCAATACTATAATTTGTCAATTTTTACTCGAGTTTTTAATGACTACGTTGAAGAATTGTTTCTTGATTTGTACGCTTGCAGGTCTGTAGCCTTTCGGAAGTTTTCAATTTTTTTCAAATACCAATGAAAAAAGTGTGGCGTAGTTGTGAAGGTCATTATTATTATGATAACACAGACGCTTTAGAACAAACATTTTTCTGGGTGAACTAAGTGTTCCAACAACATTTCCGCTACATCTACCAGGTTAAGGACAAAACGTTGTCATTTGTGTGTTCCATACTTGCCATAAGCCTATGCCATATTTACTTCGAACTTGTGACATTCGCGTGTTTATAATCTGTGTGCAAAAAAGATTTTGTGTTGGTTTTTAATTGCACGTATGCAGTGTATTTATTAATAAATATCAAGAACGTGCATTGCTCGTAGTCACAATTTGTTTATATTTACGACCATTAAGAATGCAATGTAAACTAACAGAATAGATTTACAGCTTTTCAAAAATTATAATAAATCTTTGTCCAAATTTCATAATTTTTAATTTTATGCTGATGAAACCTGAAAACACTCAACATTATATTCAAATCATTTGCACTTGTGTTTTTTGTTAGATTTCCTGTAATTTTTAAATAATTTTTTTTCGTTGTTGTTACGAGATAAGTTTGCATACGATTGTAGAATTGGAAAATAACATTACAATTTTATTCTGTCAGCTAAAACTTATTTCCACAGAATAAGTTTGTGCAACGTTTCGTATCTGGTTGTGGAGCATAATGTATAACTTATCGTATCAAAACTCAACTTTATCAAACTATGTCGAGCCTGACTACAGCTCAGTATGGTGGATTCTTCTGCAAACAGCAACGTGTGTGCTCACGATGATACAACTTTACGTGTTGTTCAATCTACTGCGTTATGAAAATATTACAAGGAGAAGTGAACAGGAAATGCACGCCACGAAAAACCTATCGCAACGACGATCGTCACATACCAGGAGGTCGTCGAGAAACTCTCAGAAAGTCTGGTAAGTTTTTTTTATAAATTTGCTGTTACCGACGTCATGTCCTGTCAAACTCTTTCGCGATGTCATAAGTTTGCTGTTATGTACTTACCAGTCCGTCTTTTCAGGCTGCGACGACTCATCATTCTAGCAAGCGCAAGTGCTTTGTTTAAGCTTGTTTCCAACCAAATCGATCTGTTTTACGGAACGAAATCCAATGACGCATGCCAAGTTCTGGGTTATGCGGCTGTGTCGGGATATGGAGGCTCTCTCTGCTTTGTGTACTTTGGATTGTGGTTGCGACAAGCTTCACTGCAATCATTAAATGCATTGTGCCACCTTCCTCGAAAAAAAATCCGTCTTGCTTGCAGCTGGGCCTTGCTTGTGGTTATGGTAGTGGCGTTTGCTGTACTGTTCTTCCTTAATTTTGTGACAATGGCATTGAGCGCAAGTCCTTATGGATGTATTTTCAGTGACATCGGAAAAGTGTCACAGTCGGCTCGTTCCAGTGCTGGCCTGGTTTTCACGTTCGTCTTCCAACCGGCATTTGCGGCATTGCTTTTGTACCCGCTGCTGAAGAAAATGCCTTCTCAGAGAAGAAAGACTATCAGAAGTGAAACTGCATACAAAAATGCTATGCGAGTTTACAGGCTGATAAAGCGCTGCTTAATTACATTGCTTATAATAACTGTGAGCGATATAGGTACAATAATCGCTTCTTTCAAACTGGAAACATCCCCAGTCATTGTGTTGGCAATGGTGTATGATTTGAATGCATTCATCGGAATAGCTTCCCTGCTCTTTTCTTTTGCTGACTGGAGAAAACGCCTGGGTTTCCGCACCAATCGCAATGACAGCAATCAACCAACTTCAGCAAGTTCATCTTAATTTGTTGCTATCAGTCATTCTCAACCAATGTCGCATCAACCGAAAAGTAACTCTGTCTTTTAGCCTGGCCGCAGGTTCTTCGAACAACGCCACCTTACGCACGCTGAGCAAATCGTAGAGAAAGCAGGGTTTAGCAGTCATGGAGTTGAGGGAAAAGTAAGTTTTAGCAACTTTTTAAAGAAAATGTTGAAAGGAATATTTATTCTGAAAACCGCACAATCTGTTTGAATTTGAAAAGCGTTTTTTACAAAGGCTTGTTGTCATCTTTTTTATTGTAACATTTCGCAGCTCGGAGTCATTTTGTTCTACTTCATATGCATTCTAACTGCAAGTGTTTTCGGTATAACATCGTGATGTGTTATCTCTTGTTCGCACATTGCAAACTCAAAGCCAGAGTTTGAAGTGACTAATTGCTCAGTTCAATTACATGGATAACACATAAAAGGAAGTGCGTCAAAACGGGCAGACGACTTTTTGATTAAGGCACTAAATGAAAAAATATAAGTTAACGTTTCTTGCACGTCATGTCTGCAACTATTAGTCGCCTACATTTTTTGCTTAAAACCTTCCATGCTGTCTAACTATCATGCACCAAAAGTAGTTGCTGTTATCTTGCAATTCAAGGTTATAAAACAGTAAGTTATCTTATTTCCTGATTTAGTTCCACTTTGAACATCCCATTCTTGTTGCCCTCATGCGGCCTGTGTTGCAAAAAAGCTCATATCGAACAAATGTCTGCTGATTCCACTACCAAATGAACTAGCAACATTGAACAGAATTTAATTCAGTATTGTCAGATTGATCTTGTCTCTTCCTCCACCGAAGAAGCGTTCCCCACTTTTTTAGGACCGCACCACTGTGTATTGATTTTATAAGGTATGAAAGCATCAGAAACGTGTGGGTACTGTACAGAGGACAAACATGATCAAACAACCAATTGTTCTGTATGCTCCTTATGAATTGATGAATACTATATCAATTACAAATGCTTTTAATCTAGCATTTGTATAACAACTTGCAAGCAAGCAGTATGTTATCTATTTGTTGCTTAAATTGTTTTCTGATTCGAAATTCTACAAACCACGGCAAGAGAAAGAAAATCATTTTTTTGAATTCTTTTCGCTGACCAATTCACTGCGGGTATCGCAATATAAACAGCGTAAGTAACTACTGAACTTTATAGTACCACGCATTAAATCACTTGTAATTTATAATAACCTTTATTGCAAGTTTCGTCTGTTTCGGCAGCTTCAAGCAAGCTTTTACGGTTTTCTATTCTTATGACATGACCAGTTGAACAAAATGATTGTCTCTCCATGAATTACATATAAACAATGCGTTGGTATAGCAACAATGTCGTCATTTCATAGTATCTTTCAATTCCTTAGTTGGGAACCGTTATTCATCCTCAGGAAGACACTGTTGGTGTAGCTCTGACGCATGCCTACACAAATTTATTACTTGTTTAAATAACTTATTGAAAACCGAAACAGATGGTTTTACATAAGGACAACCACAAAAATAAACTATGACAGTAAGGAGCATGTTTGGGGCTTGCATTTTTCCAGAGAGTTCTTTGAGTTACATCGTCCAACCAACTATTCCAAGCTTTAGATTTGAACGGAATGGCTTAAATCAGTGGTTCCCAAAGTGGGTGGTGAGAAACTCTAGGAGGACGATGAGGTAAAAATGGGCGATTGGGGGGCGGTGAAGCAGAAATGGGCGGTTGGGGGGCGATAGGAGACCCAGTTAATAATTACATTTCTGTTGTCTTACTAACTTTGAGTGACCAAATGCCATAAAAAACAGTATGATCAACAAACATCTACGCATGTACTTTGTAAAAAAAACTTAGCGTTTTGGAAGCAAACCAGAGGTGAAATGCTAGGAGATAAATTGATGAACTGCAGCTTTCATCATTAAAGGCAAGCTGCACAGTAAAACTGTTCTCCTCTATAATTAAATGATGAAGATTGGAATTTTCGTCAGCTGTACTTCTTGGCACGGGTAAACTGCTACTTAATGCCCGCTTCGTTACAGTAACTATCAGCGGTCAGGTTTGAGAATGCACGCTTGCACGTAGAATCAGCCTGTAACCAAAAGCGTGAGCTAATTTTGGGTGGAGTGGTTTTATGATCACATATAATAATAACCTTTTACGAGTTAAATTCGAAAGTAGAAAGGCAATTTATATTTTTTTACAGATAGTGTTAGGTGCCAACAAGAATAAGTTACCTAAAGGGAATAAAAAAGATTCTGGAAAACACAAGTGTGTTTCAGAACGCACTTTAGCTTGAGCAGCGCCAAGAAAATCCAGGGAAAGAGAGAGATGGTAGAGCCAGTGGACGACTGCAAGTGTCACGGCTAAGTTTAAAAACTTTTAAAATATGCAGATTAAAATTCAATCCTGCACTGCTCCGAACTCAAAATTTACTAAAAATGTGGCAGAGTATTAATGGATTGATTGATCAAAGGACACCAAAGGGTTTAGAAGTGTTCTGCTAAGTTTAGGCAATGTGGTGCACTCAGATAATGATGAAAAGAGTTTGCACGCCTGTTGCTGGACACAGAGGGTGGCTGTCAAAGGGTGTCATAGATACAGTATCTTGGCTGTCACAGTCCACAGATATCTTCACGAAGTTCAGTGAAGTTAATTTGCAATTGCAGGGGAATGGTGTTAGCCTCATTAAAGCCAAATCAGCAATCTTCACCTTCTTGTCCAAATTTAATGCTGCTCAAAAGAGATCGATCCCTTCATGAACTCTAACAGTTTCCAACTGCTAAATGAGTTAATTTACTAAATTAAGTTTTATTGTGAAATGCATCTTTGCGCTCATTCTTGTTTTAATAATTTTCAAACAACCCAAATATAGAATACGAAAAAATTGTGTTGATATGTGTGCTAGGCATGGTAGGGGGGCGATAGAAATTTGTTTGTCAGAAAAGGGGGCGCTAGCTAAAAAAAGATTGGGAAACACTGTTTTAGTTTAACGACGACGAGCGGCCGGCCGAAGCGAACTTTGAACTCCTAAGGCTTTAATTCCTAGAAGCTCTGTCTATGATGACTAAAAATTCGATTTGTAGGCAGTGTCTACAGTTAGAGCTTTTAGTGTTTCTGGGTAGAGCTTTTAGCATTTACAGTAGTAAATAATCAAACCTCAATCTACAAACTCTCAAAGATCTACATGTAGACAGTTGAATCTGTATCTGTAGTTAAAGCAAACAATAGAATTGGGCATGGGCGGCTGATTGATTTTTCCAGGGGGGAAATAGTGGTGAAATTTCATTTTACTAACTCCGAAACTAAGGTAAAAACACTTTTCTAACTAAAAAATTAATAGCAAAATGTCAAATTTGAATAATCAGGGGTCCTTGACCCTCTTTTCACCTTCTTCCGACGCCCATGGAATTGGGTTTAAACTTAGATTTCGGAAACAAATTGATGACTACAAGTACGTGATTTAAGTAATTGTATGCTAATACTTCCATTAAATTTACCAATACGTCTTTCTCCACAGAGAAGCAAACAATTGGTAAGTATCGCCGGTGTCCAGTATAATCTGAAACTGATGACTGTGATCAGTGATCTAAAACCACGCAAATACATCAACCTCGTGCTGCTCTGCTTTGCCATCGACGACCTGTCGTCCTGTCAAAAGTTGACGCAGTTGTTGCGGAACGTCGCCAGGCAACTTCGAATCAAAACTACCCATATTCCACGATGGGTTGTGGCGCTCAAAGAGGATCTGCGAGGTCACCAGGATGCCCACGATAGGATCATACCAGAGGATCG
>Ga0210059_1001401_pt1 | contig 36105 bp, 29 predicted proteins | sample Ectturendosymbi2_FD_188042 | JGI IMG/M metagenome (GOLD analysis project Ga0210059, IMG submission 188042) | Ecteinascidia turbinata endosymbiont from Florida, USA - Sample 2 (SPAdes) (version 2) | ecosystem: Host-associated > Tunicates > Ascidians > Unclassified | place: Key West, Florida... | reverse complement strand
ATATTTCTCAAATCTCGAAAATTCATAAACGCTTGGTTTGATAAGGAATGTGTTGCTACGCCTGTGGGACTGCCAAAGAACATTTTGCAATGCACCTGATCTCGACTTACAGTACAATGTTGGTGAAAAACTAAGAAAATAAACATCAATATCCTGATCGCTAAGGGGGGTGCTTGAGCACCTTCAGCACCCCCCCTGGCTGCGCCTTTGGTGTCACCAAATGAAGTTGAAGAGAGAAGGGTATGGATAGACAGTGGTGTGTTTAAGGGGAGGCGAGAGAGTCACTTGTCTCGGGCCCCCCTTTTGGTAAATTTTCCTTACTTATGATGAAAAATTTATTCTTCACTCATATAATGTACTGCAAAACAGATCTCTGCTTTCAAAAGGGCCCCCTAGAGAAACTAATGTCCAGGTACTTTGCTTTAGAGGGGCCCCAACAGCAACTACAATTTGAAGGTAATTTGCTTTCAAAGGGGCCCCCATCAGCCACTGAAATGTGTAAGCACTCTGCTTTTACATCTTTATTGAAGGGGCCCCTAAAAGAAACTGTAATGTGCAAGTACTCTACTTTCAAAAGGGCCCCCTACAGAAACTAACGTGCAGGTACTTTACTTTCAAAGGTTTTTACATTTTACGCAGTAGTCCTACTTGATAAAAGTTGCATGTGAAAAAGGAAAAAGTTGCAATATAAAATTCCTGCAACCAGTTCATCGTACTACATAAATTCCGAGTATTTCAGAAGCTGTTGGAAGCTGTAAAAAAAGTTGAAAAACTTGCCCTACTCATAACGTCTGAAGACAAGTCTAACAAGCAGCAAAATCAAGCTACTCATTCTTTTTCATTGACAACCAAACCAAAACTTTTCACAGATCTGATCTTTCGCAGTCAACAAATTTGAAGTGATCAAAAAACGTTTCAGTTCAGTTGTGACTAGCTGTGCGTTAAGCGTTGTCTTATCCATTTAGAAGTGCTGCTAGACTGAATTATTCCTCACCAAATACGACGGAAGCATTGGAAAATGTTCACTTGCCCACCACATGGCGCAAGAGTCTAAGCTAATGTTTCGCAACAATGGGTTGTTACATCATAATGTAATAATTGCTGCAGGCCTACTGTCCTAAGCACCATGCTGGCAAACAACTCTGGTATTGTACATCCACGTATTTTGCGATTTTTGAGCTGATTAAGTTCACGTGCTTTGGCGCAACACTCAGTTACCCGCACAAGAAATTTCTCAACCCGCGCCCGCCCGTAACCCGCACCCGCCCCGCAAATGCGGGTACCCGCAACCCGCGCGGGTTAACCCGCCCCATGCAGGACTCTAGTAAGTCGGCCTACTCTGCTTTTAAACTTCATTGAAGGGGCTTTAAAGAAACTGTAATGTGTAAGTACTCTGCTTGCTAAGGTGACCCCAACAGTAACTGCAATGTGTTAGCACCTTGCTTTCAAAGGGCCCCGGACAGCAACTTTCATGCGCAAGTACCTTACTTTCAAATGGGTCACCAACAACAATTGTAATGTGTAAGTACCTTGCTTTCAAATGGATCCCCAGCAGCAGCTTTATTGTGCAAGTACTGTACTTTGCTTTCAGAGTGGCCACCAACAGCAACTGTAATGTGCAAGCACTATGCTGTCAAAGGGGCCCCCAATAAGAACTGTATTGTGTAAGTACCGTCCTTTCAAAGCGATCCCACCACCATCTCCAATGTGCAAATAAAGAAAAGCTTCAATCCAACTTCTATACCGAAAAAAAATTGTGGGTTAAAATTTCTTCCAAAAAGTTCTGAAAAGGCCCTATCAAATCAGAAGAAATAGGCTTACTTATACCAAATGATAACTTTTTATACCAAATGATAATTTTTTATACCAAATTATGATTTTTAGAGATTGAAGTATTTGTTAAATTGGTAATTTTATGAAAATGGCACAGATGAACAAAAAGTAGTCTTTTTTGTGTCTGAGACAAATGGTTAGACAAATTTCTCATTTCTTGGGATGATGTACCTTCGTGAACATTTCCATCAGAAATAAGACAACATGCAATTATTATAACAGGGACCACACTATACCTTTTGATTTATAGGACATATTTTTTAGTTTACAAAGTAATTTTGTATTATCGCTGTTGCACTGCAAAGACTGTTAATAAGCTAGGCTGCATTCATGCTTCTTATCACGTAGGAGAAATGGCAGATTTTGAGTATTATGAATAGGCTACTCATTTTTTCGACAGATATTTCAGGTATTTTAGGTGGTTTGATTTAGCCTATGCTTAACGTCACAGGTTATTTGAAGCTTGACTAATAAATGGTTGGTTTAAGGTAGACTTGGTAGCTTGGTAGGTGATGTTAAATTGGCTAAGAGCTGGAAAAATAACTAACTTGAACCGCTTTTTCTTAGTACAGATTTAATCAGTTGTATAGGCTACTTGCTGCAGTAGAAATGTTTTCAATAAAATAAATGATGAATTATTTCCAACTATTGCACATTTTTCAAACAACTAGTGGCAATGCAAGATGAGGGCAGCCTTGACTCATTCAGCCTCAAAACTTTCCAAAACAAGTCTCTAATAGGATGCTTGTGTATGGTATGTTTAGCAGTTAAAAAGACGAAATTAAAAACACATTTGGTGTTTTAAATCTTCTTTGCTGTTTTTTATAGTTTCATGGATTCCCACAGACATGAATGTGAAAAAATTCAGAATACCAACTACCAAGCATTTTTTCAAAGGGGAAGGTGTGAAACTTTCAAAGGGGAAAACTGTGTAGTTTATTCATGGTGAATGCAGAGAAAAGGGGCGCGAAACTAAAGTAGGGGCAATGGCAACTTGCCTAACTTTTAGCCATGTCTTCCTAACTTTCCGTGTTTTCAAAGTTGCGTATCATGAACACCCTTTTGCATTCTCTCCTTCTGCAACTTCAGTTATGCCGTAATCTTAGGAACATATCCTTGGGTGACCATATCTTAGGCAAGTCAAAAGTTATTATCACGGTTGGCTGAGTATGATGACGTCATCAGAGGGGCCCTTTTTATTCTTCCCTCAGGCGCCCCCAACCCGAAACGCACTACTGTGGATAGATAACAGTAATATTAGCATTCCAATCAGTGTTAAGTGCATGAAAAACAAAGTATGTTTAGTAAGTGAGAGAAGTATCTAGTTATAAGGTAGAGTTTCACAAAACGTCACGACTTATGTGAACTAGCCACTTATTTCGCAGATATAACTGGTGTCATGTCATTGACAACATTGTGCAGCTTTATATGATTGTGGGTCCAGGAATTAAGCTGAAGTCAATGTCTGTGAGGTCGTGGAGGTTTACATCACTTCGTTTGTCTCGAAAGCCTGGTATTGCAGCGAGGGTGCTCCTCAAACGCGCAAATCTGAGCTTTGTCTTTATGTATGTCATGACAGATACATATGGCTCACTGCGTTTTTCGGCTATTTTTTTGCCAGTCTTTTGTTGACTCTGTTGCATTCTGGTGCTATCCCTCCACTTGTTGTAAAGACTCGTGTGCTGGATGCCCTAACGGCCATTCAGCATTTCAGACAAGTAGTTTTAGTCAGTCTACATTATATATTTACGCCTCTAATATCTCTGAAACTTGTTCAGATAGAATTACATTTACACTTAGTGTCACTCAGACTAATGTGCTTAAGCACTAAGGAGATAATTCTTGGTTTGGTAAAATTGCGTGGCCCACTCCCTTGCTAGCATAAGGAATTCTTTTATACGTACAAATAAATACACATTATTCTGAAGTAGGAATTTATTCCTGTAGCCTGTGAAATTCAGTGAAGAACTTTTGTAGAACACAATCAATGCATTCCCACGCTGCAAATATTAATTGCCTACATGCTGTATTCTAACATATTTTTGTCTTTACTCCGTGGCCCACACGAAAACTGTGTTATGACCAACAGGTTGATGACACTGGCTTAGCCAGAGTGAAAGACAGGTTATCTCTGCTATTAAGCTAGCTAACTGCAGTTTCGTGGTTTGCTTATAGCAGTGCCGCTGAGATTCCTGTTCAGACAAACTTTTCTCTGAAGGATTTTCATAAAATTAGTCATATGTGATTGCCTGCTTTCATGCTTTATTAGGCCTGATCTATGGTAGCAAAAAGAGTTTTGTTGCAATGACTATGATCGCTGTAGCTTGATGAAAGGCTAACCAACCAGTCTTCAAATTCTGAATGATTCAACCATTTATTGCAAAATATTTGCTCAAACTATGTTTGTTTTGCTAAAGCTTCAGCTATTGCTGCTGGTGTCTCGTCTGCAGCCGACATTACATTAGTATACCCTTTATGCATAAATAGTGATTCGAGTACATACCAGTACGCCTACATTATAAATTCAAATGTAACTGGACAACTTTTTACATCAAGATATGTTATGCTGCCTCTTCATTTGGGTTCTTAGAAAATGATCTTCACTACATAACTTTATATAAAGTCCTTTCATCAACGCTGGCATAGAGTATCGCAAGAGCAACTTTCTTTTTTTCTTTCCTACCATCCAGAGCAGCTTTGTTACCATCCAGTTCTGGCATACTCTCATGGTCCTTCTAGAATTGGCCAAACGACAGTTGAGTTTCCGTGATGAAGCAGTCCTGATGTAGTGATTATGGTTAGAACCGTTGCAACCCCAACCACAAGCAAACTTCACTTAAGAACCATTGCCAAGTGCGTTTATCCAATTTCAGCAACACTAAACTCAAAACCCTGTTTGCATACTAAAAATGCACATGACTGTAGAGATCAGTTTTTTTACAGCAGGTAGACTCGTTTTTTACAGCAGGTAGACACGATCCTGAAACTGACACTTAGACTTAAATCACAATCTGATTTTCACATCAGATGGAAATGCGTGACCACAACTTTTCCTACTTTAGTCCAAAAAAACAAAAATGCAATTTCTCTACAAAATCTTTAGATACATCAAATCCCCAGATTTGTCTCCAAAGATTGCTGAAATCCTCAATAAATCTAGGGACAAATTCCCCAAAAGTGATAACCCGTTCACCCATTAATGACCACTGTTCCATTTTTTTAACATGAATTTTACAGACTCAAGGCTCGTTTCCACTGCATTGTATCCTCTCGGATTTGATTTGTATGATAGTTCACGTTAATGCAACCACGCCTTTCAAAATTTTGTTTCAAAAAACGTTTTCTTTGTTTCGACCGGATGCTTAAAAATGTCAGTTTTTTCACATTTGAGTGACGTCCATTTTCTCAATAAAGCTGACTCTGCAAAAAACAACTTCATGGTAAATACTACATTTATCGAGTGTAGATACACAAGAGAATGTAATGGTACATTTTGCAAGCCTTTGGTGCGATCTCCAAAAAATTTATTTGAGGTGAAACCTTTGTTCCATTTTTGGAACAATGGTCCAAACTGGATCAACCTTACGATGTCAGAATCAACATCTTTACGAGAATTCTTTGAAATGTGAATGCTTTACTAAAATCACAGTCACCAGATTTATAAAAGTAGGTAGGCTAAATTCAATGAGAACAAGCACAAGGCACTGAATAAAGGTAAAAATAAAGGTTTCTTTTTGTGATAAGCTAAAATGCAAGTTTCACACTGCCTAACATTACAATCGCAGAATTTTAGGTGTTTTTGCCACATACATCACATCATTCTTGCTTTTCTGATTACACATGGTGATGTAAACCAGGTGTTACGTTGATAATTCTTTTCCCGCAAGGCCTAGGGAAAGACACTGTGGACGTTTTCAGCAGTCCAATTACAACTTAATTTGTAAATTCAACTACATCCCACTTCAGGCTGCATTCAGCCGTAGCATGCAGTTTAATATAGCCGCAATTTTTATCAACGTTAAAACATAAGGGCCATTACGACACTTTAATTGTGGTCTCTATTGACCAGTAAATCTGGCAAGTAAATTCGCGCCTCAAATTCCCTGACTTTGCTAACAAAAGTAAAGAAATTAAATTCCATCAATTTTTCATTTCTTGCTGTGTATAACGTTTTACCCTGCTACGTTGGGATGATTTGAACTAATGTAAACAACTTCATTGTCTTTCCACTGGAAAATTGGTACAAACGCCCGCAGCCATGGTGGGCATTCCAGTGCAAGACCCACTCAAAGTTTGTTGTGTTCAGTTTCTTTGTATCTATGTAGATACATACCTGACTCAAACTCGCCAAAACAAAAAATTTTGAAAATGCTACCTTTCAATCTGTTTAAAAGTGTTACGCAACACTATCGCACATTGTACAAAAAGCTAACCTCATTGTTACAAAACAAATTGTACCAAGGGACTTTCGCACAGGCATTTGTGAAGTTGTAGTTTGTTTTAAATATCCAATAAAAACAACAATCAATCCTCCTAAAAATGTGTTTTTCCCCCCAGACCCTAAAACCTGGCCACGGGCCTGTTGGTACATAGCCATCAGAGCAACAATAAAAATGCGTTAGTGTCACGCCTCAGCAATTGTTGAAATGGAGACAGAAGAAAAATAAGAAATGTCAAGAAGCGTTATGACGCAGCTGTGAACCCACATTGGACTATTGTTCCATTAATAGAACACGTTGCTGCTAAGGAACCGCAAAGGAATTTACCGATTTGTTGTTCTAATTTTTATGTTCGGGCATATATAAGACCGATGCTAAAAAACAGAAGGATATAGGCCTATGATTTTGTGTTTTTGGTAGTGGTAATTAATGGGTTCATTTGCTCGTCAACTTGCTTATACCATTTATCTTCAGATATTTTCAGAGAGTGACAACTTGGTTGTTCGACAAAAGTAACAGTGTATGCCAGTATGCTTCGTGTAGAGGTGGTTTGTTTATTGTGCCATGACTTTTCGAATAGTGCCGCGACAAAGTCATTTTGTCAGTTTTGCAATCCTGTTTGTTCCCATTACTGCAGTGCGTTGACCACCTCACGGACAATTTAATGCTAGTTTGGCCAACACATTTATGAGGTAGGCTATATCACACAAGTCGCTATACATAAATATCATAGTTTCCGCATCAAGTTTTGGTTCAGTGAGAAAAATTTATTTTTTGCCGTTATTTGTGAAATATATAGTATCATGGATTTGTTGTGTTTTCCATGTCAAGTAAAGTGCACAGTGCTGGCAAGGCTTTGAAACACCTTTCGTTTGCTTTCGTGTCTTGCTTATAGCAAGGTGCTTGTAGTTCGTTACTTTTGCCTCAATTGTGCTAGGTCTTTTGTGGGCAGATAACGACAAAAGACTTAGCAGAAATTTCTTCTAGTTTTTTGGTGATTGGAACAAACAGGATTGCAAACTGACAATGACCAAATGGCTTTGTCGCGGTCACGGGCGTCAGAAGGTTTTTTCCAACGTGGGAGCAATAGTCGATTGTTCCAGGGTAGCCAAAAAGATTTTCCCACGGTTGCTAAAAGTGGTGACATGAAATATATTAAGGCAAAAACGAATGTATGCGACTGACGGTTTATTGCAGGACAATTGTGAATTGTGAATTGTTTAAGAACATATCAAATTTCTGTACTAGCACGCACAGATTTAAATTTGTGCAAAGATTGTATTAAATGACGCATACAAAATTTCGTTTCGTAGAATCCTCGACCGGCCTGGTATCCTTCACAATGCAATCTGAGGTTGAAGCATACAGTATGCCGCTGCTGCTGCAATTCTTCTGGCTGCAATGCAGACGAACTTTCCTGCGTTGAAAGTACGTTGTTCTTTGAAAGGCTGAACAAGCTGTTCGTTGCAATTGGGTTTTCATGACAAGTGCTTGGAGCGGATCATGTCCTAAACTTGATTGCGATCAACGTATACCTAGTTTTAAATAAATACCTCGCTTGTACTCACATCATGTTGAATTTTCAACTCACTACCTCCGCGTGATTGATAAACACAGAAACAGTCCTCTTTCCTTAACAGCGTTATAATCATACATAAAAAAGTTTTCGCACATGTTTTTTGTAAACGTTGATTTTACGCAGTTTTTTCTGACGTAAATGAAAGACATTGACGTCAGCAACAAACATCTCAAATCACATGATAAAGTACAAGACTTGCATACAGAGTGCTCCATTTCCCTTAAATTTCACCATCCATAATGCTTTATATGTTTCTTTCGCCTCAGTTATGAATTAAACGTCACATAGATGGCGTTCGAATTTACAGCATGTGCCATGTTTTTCAGCTCCAAAGCTCTGCGATCCACTCCCTGCTCCTCGCTTCGGAGCCAAAGAATGCGAATTTGTGCTTGAAGAAATCGAACTGGGTAGCAAGTGCAGGTTTTCTTGCAATCCTGGTAAGAACGTATTCTGTTTGCCGTGGTAAGTAGGCTACTCCAAAGTCGCACAATAGTGTTCTTTGCACGTTTGTTGACGCTTGGATGAGTGGTGCAAATTACCAATTGATGTATTACATCCAACGTTCGAACAATGCTCTTTGGTTAAGTTTTGTGTGTGGCGTAAAACGCACATCTCATTTCAAGTCAGTCTAATTTAGAAGATATATCTCAAGTTAGTTATGCACCTTATCTTCACGTGAGATATTTCGTTCTTCAACGAACGCTTTCACAACGGCAAACGTTGCAATTCAAAGAGCTTGTTGTTACTTCAACCTTCACGAAATCCATTTAGCTGTGCCACACGTGATACGCAGGACCAAGCGACATGTCAGATTCCATGTTTTAGGGCATACAGTATTGCGTTTCAAATTTACCTAGAAACATTAGAAAAATGCCAACAAAACCTTGTATTTATGAACTTGCATTAAATATTCGTAGCGTCTTGGCGTCGCGTTGTTCTCAACAAAATACAGTGTACTGCACAGCTGGTACATGGAGGCGGACGAGATTGTTGTCAGACAAAACAGTGATTCAAAGAAGTAACCGGCCACACTTTGGTGTTCACAGGTTTTCGTTTGGCTGGAGAACCATTGAGTGAATGTCGTGTAAATGCTGCAAAAGTCACAGTCAGTTTTGATTACCCAACACCAGCATGCCTACGTAAGTTCCAAAACATGTCGGAATCATCACTATGTTGAAACAGACTTGACAGATGTATAAATGTACTGCGCTTGTTTCACCTGCATGGAGTAAACAAAAACATGTTATTTGAACTTACTGCACTTTCTGTCATTGTAATGTTCCTGCGCTTGCGAATGTCCCCTTTCAGGCCCGCAGAGGGCATGATCATGCCTTTTGAAGTTAATATCGGCCATTACTCGCGGATAGATCGCGCTAGAGAGCTAGTGAAGATATCCTCGGATTCGGGGAGACAGCAATCGATCCGACGAGGTTTGAAAAAGGTATCATAACATTTGAAAATTTTACGAAACATGCAAATTTTTCATTTTCTGGAAGCGATTTTTGGCAACTTTCCGAAAATTCAAAATATTACTTTCACGCTTTCCTGTTAACGTTTTCGAAACGTTGTTTTGGCTTAGTCAACGTCAGAAGACCCTATCTAACGAAAATTTCAACCAAAGTGAGTCATCACTGTTTTTTGGGGGAACGTTTGGTGAAAAAGTTGTCGGATGACGTCATTTTCACATGACGTCATCGGGGTTTGAGAAAAAATACAAAAGGTAGTTTCTTTTAATTCTTTTAAAATAAATTAGGCGAGAAAGTCCGTATGTTCCGAGCCCTTCAAAAACAGGGAAATCTATTCTTCAATTTTCGGATCTCTTGTGTGTTTTGATTGGGTACGATTTGCCCTTCGAAGACCCAAAGAGGGTAAAAACAGCCCAAAAATCTTGGGTTTTTGCCGTTTTACACTCGCAAAATAGTAAGATTATTTTTTTTCACTTATTGTTGCAAAGTTTCGTGATGACTGACATTTGTTATGTAGAAACATTATTTCCAAAGTGCTTTGTTTCCGCTCCACGGTTTTTAAAAAAAAAATCCACGAATTTTTTTGACAACGTGAAAAACAAGTTTTCCCCAAAACTACGTCACAATGACGTCACAATCACGCGCAACATAACTCAAAACGCGTTGCGCTCTTTCGAATCCGAAGATGTCTTCACTGACTCTCTAACGCACTTCGTCCGCGAATGGCCGATAACAACTTCATCAGGCACGACCGTGCCCTCTGCGTGCTTTAAAGGCTTTAAATCATGATCATCACCAGGGTTGCCAGGCTGGCGCTTCTGGGGCCAAATTTCACAAATTTGGTCCCAAATAACACTTGCTGTCCCCAAAATTTTTGTTTGGGCATTTGGCTCTATTCCGGCCCTTTTCCGGTGTAGATTTGCCTCTTGCAAAAATTAGATTTGACCGCCCTGGGTCCTGTGTAAGAAACCATATTTTTTCACTTTTTTGATTAATTGATTGCAGATTTTCACCAAATTCCTAAATTTTGAATGTTTTCGATTATAAAATTTTTTTGCGATGCTTAGAGTTTCTGAATTTATGTGAAACTAAGTTCATCAGAAATGAATAATTAGGCTAAGTGTTACTTGCTGCAATTCCAGAGGTACCAGTGAGAACTGTTACGTTATCTACTGTTTTTAGGTGGTTCACGTGTTTGTAAGTTTTGTTCAGATTGTTGTTGATCGTTCTGTTACGATGTTCTGTTACGATCTTTCATGACTTGTTTTGCTGTTGAGCTACACTGGTGATTGAGGAATATTACCATTTGATAAATTGCTCAGTAAGAGTTCATATGACTTTGTAACTGCTGATAAATTTGGAAAAAATAGTTGGTCCTTTTTGGTCCCATTTTGTTAGAATTTGGCTCTTTCTTAGACTAGACTTTGAGCCTTGGCAAATAGTAGATCTGGAAACCCTGATTACCGCCTTTCTTCTGAAACAAAAAAGCGAAATATTGCTTTTCACTGCAGTCGGTGGGCATTTTTAAGACATGAGAAATTGTTTACTGCAACAAGTAATTTAAGGTGTTATGAAAGTAATAGCGAAAAAAATCGTTAAACCTCAATACCTTTATTAGCTGACAATTTCGATCAGTGTTAGACTCTGCACTTTTTCGTTTTCGAAGGTGAAAGGTGTCTTCCCGCACAAGACGCTCCTGCAAACGGAGCTGTTTCCTGCTCAAATTTCAACTTTGTTGAAAGTGTTTGTGTATTCAGCTGCAATCCAGGATTTTTTCTCTCAGGATCTTCTGAAAACTTTTGCGGTGAGACATGAAACCGAGGTGCAGGCCATAGTGTTAATGGTATTCACCGAAATTTTTGGCATTAGTGTAAGTTTTGTAAGAAAAACTCTCTAAGAATATTCTGAAGAATGAACGTGTTGTTGTGACGGCATGTTTCAAAAAAATCCAAAATTATGCATTTTATTTTATTTACCTACAGATACCAATAAAGCTTGGAGCAGCCCACCTCCAAGCTGTTTGGAAATAGTGTGCCCTCCCAAACAAACGCCGCCATCCAATGGAGCAGTATCTTGCAGTGATAGAAACCGATTAGGAAGCACATGTCAGTAAGTGAGAGAGCACTGACAGTCGCGTTCTTCTCTTTTACACTAACAAGTTCAAAAGGGTTGTCAATTGTATCACAAACCACCGAGGTTTGCGGAAGTCGACCAATTTGCTTGATGGTGGAAATGAATATTTGCAAAGAAGCCATCGTAAAATTTGCTTGTCTTTTCATTCGTCCATGGTGCTCTATGGCAAGTTGGCAGTGTTTTGGTTCGAACATTTTCACACGATTTTCATCTGGGGAGGGTGCAGGAGCCACAGTCCTAGGAGGACTCGTAACACGTTGTGGTTTTCAGAAACTTGTGATACTTCTGCAGGCTCTACTAAGACAGGACATAGCAAGGTGTGGAATGTAGTCACGCCACCTGGTTCTTGGGCGACATCTGGACATCTGGGCCGCTGTAACGAGGATGCAGCCAGCAGGACGTTCCTTGCCATCATATCCTGGGACATTTTGGTTACATGGCCAAACCAAAATAACTGATTGAGATCTTTGTATTTGGAGAAGTGACTCGATATTCAGGATGGATTTCAGAGCCGCACATGTCGCGACGTGTCAAACCGTGAACTCTTCACAAAATTTGTATCTCTGCCCCTTGAACTTAAGATAGCACGCTTTCAGTTCTTACCCGATATTCATGACAACAGGCGAGGATCCGAGCAAAGACCTCTTGGAAATCTGACAGCTTTTCGGTGTTTGAAAAGTCCCATTTGTATCTTCAGATCGATAAAGCTCGTGCAGACCTGCGTTTTCCCTACCAATCTGAGAATTAATCTCTCTGTTCCTTATTCCGTAAGTCTCAAATACCAACCAAGTTACATGACCTTCTCGACGTGTTGCAATTTATTGGCGCTTATAAGCATCTAACTTGATCTGGCCATCGGCTTAACACAATACGTGCAGCTACTACCGTTAAATCCGCAAAATGTATGGAACCCATCGCTCTTCTGTTGTCGCGCGCCAGACCACGGACAGCACTCGGACTGCAAGCAGAGGGGCGCGTTCGAAAAATTCGCGACAGTCTCCCCGGTCAGCTTTCAAAAACTGGAAGCTTCATATTATGCGCCCTACGCATCTGGAGAGGCGAATTGTGGCAGCGCAGAGGACTGATACTCTGTCATGCACGATTGGAAAACCACGCGCACACGGTGATCTTGCCGTAAGCTAGGAACTGGAACATCACTTCACTCAAAGGAAAACAGTACCAACTGGTCGAAGCAGCCAAACGATATATAGCCCACTGAAAATTTTCTTCGTCTCTTCGACTCAATTTCGTGGTTCTTTCTTCGTCTCTTCGACTCAATTTCGTGGTTCTCACACTGTAGAGCAGGGCGATGGGCTGAACCACTCCTACTCCAGCGTTGAGCGAGCAACGTTTGCCCAGCCTAGAGTGAGGATACTTGTAATCACCCCACCTGTTAAATTGTGTTGATAAATGGATGCCGCTAGGATACAGGATGTGCATGTTTTGGTTGAATTTGCTTGTCCTCTCTCTTTGGTTGATACAGGTGTGCGACCCAAACGCAAATGCACTGTTCCAGGAATTCGTGGAATGAGCTAGTGATTCCCTGTGAAGGGTTCAAGCTAACAAATCCAAGATCCTTGTGGAGACTTCAATGCACACGTTGGTAAAGATGCTCGCCCGCTACTGATCATCAGATCATTGCATTTCTGCTCAGAAGCTTGTGTCCATTTCGTCGGAGTTAAACCGCAACCGTTCTCAGTTGTGGTCTCGGACAAGGATATGTGCTTGCACTACTACTCTGCAAAGTCTTTATGAGTTGAATAGACAGTAACACCCAGGTCAACGAAGGTGCCACTGTTGGTAACTGCAAGATCAACCGTTTGTTTTCTGCGCACGATTCGGTACTGCTTGCATTTGCTGAACAGGACCTTAAACATGCACTTGATCTGTTTTCAACTGCGTGCGACCAAGCTGGAATGAATATTAGCACTGAAAAGACAGATATATATTAAGTCTCTTAATAAATGGGTAATGCATTTTGTGGAAAAACTGGTGAAAGCTTAAATGTTCAAAGCTCAGTCATAGATCATTGATTATTACAAAGATGTTTGTGCTTCAAGCGAAGTTTTCTAAAAAATTGGAAAAAAACGAATTTGTCCTTCGTCTTTATGCTGAAACAACAAGAGAAACATGAAAACATTATGAGTGATTAGATTTCAAGACTTGTTATTTCATTTTAATAGACTTGGAACTACAGAAATTTGACAATTTTGCCCATATTGAAGTAACTTTAGAAATAACCGAATGAATTAGTTGCTGGTGCATTATTTCAACGTTCTTTCCGCTTAAGAATAGACTACGCGCACCAAATAACTCCTACCCTTGCTGCAAGGGTGGCCAAGCTACGGCCCGCCGACCAGTCGGGCCCGCCAAATACCTTGCACATTGTTTTCAAACACCACGTTTCCGGCTGTGGTCAGCAGTCCAACAGCATTGGCTACTGCCTATCTCTTGTTAACTTCTCCGCCGCAGCAGCACTTAGCTGCAAACGCTGTAAACGTGTAACCAAAAGGGTGTGATTTTATTGATATTATTGCACTGCAATGCATCTTCGCAACATATTTTTTTGCATAGATCACGTAAATCCCACTGTATCCAGCCCTCCAGTGGCCACCCAGTCGCGAATTCGGCCCTCGGGCCAAAGGTTTGGCCACCCCTGCCTTGGTGTGTTGTGCATACATAATTTGTACAATTATGTTCTTTTAACTAATGTGATAAGGACCTCATGTCTGAGGAAAACACGTTGAAAAAAAACATAAAAGTAAAGTCTACCCCGAAACAATATGCCGAAAGTTTTCTACAATTTAAGTCGAAAAGCATCTGTCGTTCATTCTGCATGCATACACGGATTTCAATAACTTAGTAACATGTACAGTACAAAACTTTGTGACGTTAAATATTGTCACTAACTGCATCTTTTCGTGATCCTACTAAGAAGCGCTGCATACCTTTTTCAAGTTCTCTTTGCAACAACACTTCCCAACATTTTTCACAAAAGGTCAGAGACTTATGAATCAAAATATCCTGACCAGCGGTTTGGTTAGCGTTGTCTGCATTGCCTTCATCTTCCATTACTTGCAAAATGACCACTCATTTAAAAGCTGCAAATGTTTCTGCAATTGGCTGGATATTTTTGGCTGAGTTTGTTGTTATTGTTCGTTGGTGCGTACCCTACGTATTTCTTCAACATATTATCGCATTCCAAAATCTTCGCCTTGCCTAGAATAGGGTTTCCAAACTTTTTTGTCCGAGGGCCACAAAAGCTAATACACAACAGTTCGAATGCCGGTCCTCTTACGTGTTGCGATTGTTTCCGGGTTTGTTGCATTCTACGAAATCAGTTTTTGTAAATATATTCTTTTTTCATTACTGACGAAATGCGGCTGCGTGGGGCGGATGAAATGGTTTAGCGGGTCGGATTTGCCCCGCGGGCCGTAGTTTGGAGACCCTGGCCTAGAACATTGAAACATTGCTTAAGATCAGCGTAGGTTTTTCATCAAACAGAATAATTTCACGAAAAGCAATGCTGAAATACTGGTGAATGAATCGATTGTAATTAAATGTATATGATTTCAATGGTTCAGCCCAGCTATAAACGTCATTGTTTCAGATTTACCTGCAACAACGGTTATTCACTGATTGGCGACATTACCACGGCGTGTCAAGACGACAACGATGGAGATAGGTTAGGAGTTTGGAGCAATCCAAGACCTACATGCCAACGTATGTTAACTGTTACTAAAGTACATTACGACACACACTAAAAGTTTAAAATTTTTTGTGTTTTTATATAAATTCGTATCTCGTACAACCACATCTGCAAGTTTCATCAAGGATGTTTGAAGTTGATAAATTTTGAAAGATTTTCTTGTACATGTAAACCAAACATATTAATTTAATCTCAGTTTGCAGAAACCAATTTGAACTGAACCCACCAATGACCACTACCAAAAATACAAAATATATTTAAGAGGGTTTTTAGTATCCCGTTTATACACGTCCTGGCATGAAAATTGAAACAAAATTCGGTTAATTTTTTGCGGTTACCTCCAACAACGCGTTCCAGCAGTGGAAGAATAGTCCAATGTGGGTTCACAGCTGCGTAATAACGGTCATTGACGTTTCTTATTTCATCTGCCGCTTCTGTTAAATAGCTGTTTAGACGTGACATTACTGCATTTTTTGTTGTCGCTCTGAAGACTATATAGCAAATGTCCAATGGAAAGACAGCAAGGCTATTTGCATTGGTTCCACATATATCAACGTAAAACCAAACATAATGGTGAAACATTACAGCAAGGCATAGTGTGAGACAACCTTTTCGTTTTTATTAATATGAGCAGAGAATGGCATGTGTGGATTTACTCGGCAGATTTGTTAGTCAATATAGACCAACAATTAATATGTTGTATTGTCCTCTGTTTTTCATCATTGATAAACACTGATGCTTGGAGATTGCATGCTACGGCTGAATGCAACCCTAAATATGATCTACTTGGGTTTACATGGTCAGTTGCAGTTCGATTACTAAAAACATCCACAGTGTCTTTCTTTGGGCCCACTGGTAAACGAGTTTAGCACAAAAACTGGACTGCATCACCCATTAGGCCATCAACCTCTGTAAGCAGAAAAGCAAAATCAATCTAATGTATGCGGAAAAAAAACTTTACAAAATTCCAAGATTGTAAAGCTCCGTTGCATGAAAAATGGTTTTCAGCTTTGCACACACATTAATGTATACTTTTATGTTTATTCAGTGCCGTATGTTTGTTCTCGTTAACGCTACCTACTTTTATACAGTACTTGCTGCCTATCAACGTAGTAAAAAAATGGGATTGCAAAGTTTTTGCATAAGGATTTTGATTCTGATACCTGTTTGCACCATTCTTCCAAAGAAGTAACAAAAATTTTACCCTAAAATAATTTTCCTGCAAGTCGCACTAACAACCATTAAAACACATCATTACAGGGACTACTGTTTTTACTTTCGATAAATGTAACATTTACCATTAAGACCTTTCTGCTGAAGTCAGCACTACTGAGCAAATGGAGGTAACTCAAACGTGAAAATATTTGATATTTTTAAACAGCTGGAAGAGAAATTTTTTGGTGGCATGCTTGCTCTGGAGAACTATCATAAAAAACAGATGTTCCGATGAAGCGTAAACAAGCCTTAAAACTGCAAATGTCATTTTCCAAAAATGAAATAATTGTCATTAATTGAAAGATATTTTAGTCACAACCCAATTTCGTTCTGAATGAAAACGCTACCGTTTCAGGCATAGTCTGCTTGCCGCGTCACTTCAATCCAGTCAACGGAAAAGTGGAATGCACAGATAGCAACAACGACGGCAGTTCTTGTTTTTTCCGCTGTGATGCCAATTTCGCCACCGTTGGCTCGACACAGTTGGATTGCCGTGACGACCAAGACGGTGACGTTCTCGGAGAGTGGTCGGCGCCGGCACCTACATGCATTCGTAAGTCGGTATTTCTCTTGCAAAACATTTCTTTTGGTTGCAAATGGATAGGAGTGAATTGAGCTACAAAACAAATGGAAGTAGTTCGAAAGAAAATCTAATTATGTGAACCAGAGATGGCTCCGACAGAAAATGTGTGTCCTCTGTCCGCGACTCATCGGCAGTTTCTGTCCTCTGTCCGTACCGCGACCGCATTTGTTGTACTTTATCCTCTCCGCTTCCGCACTTCACCGCAACTCCCACTTCTTAAACTTTGACCCCAACAGCAATCACCTTTACTTCCCCTCACCTAAAGTACTGAACCTCTAAAATATCTTTCGTTAGTGACAAATATCGATATTAGAGTTTCATATACAGTAAATTAACAAAATTGTTTAATCCATACGAATTGTCGCACCTTATATCCCCTTTGCTACTGCGCACAAATCCGTAGCAAGCTTGCTGTTACAAGTTAATCAAAATTTGATATTTGTTTCCTCAGTTATACTAACTGACACACAAGCAACATTCCCTTTAAACTGCTTTCACCAACAAACGTCCCCTGTTTGCACTGTGTCAAAGTTTCAAAAACTTTCATACCAGTTGCAATTGAACACAGGTCATACGATGCATAGCATGTTGTATAGTAACTACTATCACAAATATAGTCAGGATTGCAATGTGTGCAAATTGAAACTGATTCACACTGAATTACGCATTTTTATGCCATGTTCATAAAATTCAGAAGAATGGGTGGTTAACAAATCTTAAACTTGCAGCTCTAAATGCATTCTACTAGTCAGATTCCTGTTCGTTAGCTACCGATAGTTCCGAAATCGCATGCCACTGCAGCCAATGTTGCAATAATGTCTTTATAGTACCTTTGATTGAAGTGACTGCAGCACCCCACCTACAGAAATAGGCAATGACAACATCCTGTTTGTGCATGTTCGACAACAGGCAGCGCTAAAACGCTGGTGAAAGCATGAAAACTTAAAGCAGCAACAGTGCTTCAAGAAAACAACATCACAAAGGTCTTTTTGTTTTGCAAAAACACATGACTAGAAGTAAAACTTCCATGCGGCATTGGCGCCGCGTCCGAGTTTTAAAAATTGCGTGACGCGGTCATAACCTATGAAACTGTGAAATTTTCCAAAACCGCGTCGCGCGGATCGCATCTGCGGTTCACAACCCTAATGTAAACTAAACCTTTACAACAACTGTGCTTGATTCACTACCTTTGCAATATTTTTTATTTCATTATATTTCCGTCCATATGTTTTCATTCTCCAATGATTTTTGCCGTAACGTTGGGAATGTAATTAGTCCATGTAAATGAAATTGATTCCTCATTATTTCGAATGTGTCTCTGCAAATCAACAAGATTTGTAAACAAGGTCTACGGTGTGACAATGCTCAAATGCATTAAATTATATTACCCAGTTGAATTTCGAAATAACTTTGGAAAGTGTGAGCAAAAAACTGCTACAATGTTCAAGTGACTGTACAGCAAACCAATCCCTTTAACGCCCGCGCCGGCCACTGCAGTGGCCGGTACTCTTTTGGCCATAACTCGCCAGCTGCTGCAGCTACAGAGGTGTTCAAACCCTCCACATATTCGGCAAGTCGTCTAATTTTGAGTCAAAATTTTTTTTCAGTTTTGGGTTTGGAGTTCGCTTCGGGGGACGTCACAAGTGGGGGTGTTTTAGCGTTTTATGGCCTAATTTATCCGGCCCTAGGCGCCAATCCAATGAACCAATGTTTTGGCACAAGGTTTTGTTTGAAACGAGACTATCTTCCGAGTCTTTAGAGCACTTGATTGGCTTTCTAGCATATTTGGAGTCAAAATTCTGCCACAAAACAAAAAGTAGTCAAAATTTCTACCCCTACAAACTCTAACCTGGGGTGAATAACACCAGTAGTGTATACGGCCGTAACTCGCCGCCAGAATAGGCCAGAAAGCTGTTCAAACCCTCTAAAGACTCGAGAAGACTTGTAGTTTAGACTGCAAAAATAATTTTTAGCTTGAGATCTCGGGTTTTATGATCTTTACATAATGAGAGGATGCTTATGCATATTTGTTTACATTTGGATGATGACGGAAGAGTCGAACAATCGAGCAAATTATGTGGCTCAAAGCTTTTTTGGATTCTAGGCTACTATACGAGTTTGTAGAGGGTTTGATGGACTTTCTATCATATCTGGTTCAACTGTTACGGCAAAATAAGCAGAAATTAATTAGGGAAATCCCCTGAAGTTACTCAGCATATTCCCCAATGATTTGGGGTCTTGTGGTCACAACTTTGGCCCCAGAAACGCTAGGAAGTCGATCTACGCCTCTAAAGATTCATATTACAGCCTAGGATTCAACCGAACTTTGAGCCACAATTTCGGCTCATTGTCTGGGTGATGACGTCACAAAAGAACAATCAAAAAAAGGAAAACCTACCCTCATTGTGACGACACCAACCGAAAATCCCAAACCCAAATCTCAAAAGTTCTTTTTTCAGTGCAAACTACAACACTTCATGCGTCTTTCGAGGGTTCGAATAGCTCTCTATCATGTTCTCGCGGCGAGATATCGCTATCCGCGCATGCCGCCGGTGGGAGACTCATGCTTTTTCTACGATTTTCTACTTTTGGGGTAAAATGCTTTTTTGGGCCATGACTTTTGTTCTAGACACCCTAGCTAGAAGGTCCATCAAGGGCTCTATAGACGCAGATGATCGTCTAGTTTCCAAAAGAGGTTTGAACCAAAAAATGACTCATTGATTTGGCGTCCAGGGCCAGTGAAAATTTGTCAAATTCAAAAACACCCCTACTTTGTGACCTCCCCCAGGAGAACCCCAAACCCAAATCCCCCTCAATTTTTTTGATCGAAACTAGAAGACTTGCCGCATCAGTAGAGGGTTTGAACAGCTCTCTAGCTATAGCGGCTGGCGAGTTATGGTCAAAAAAGAGCCGGCCACTGCAGTGGCCGGCGCGGGCCTCCTGCAAACCCCAAATTTTCCAATGAATTCGCCCGCCTTTTGCTGGTCATCAATTCATAGTTTTCATACTCAGATGTTTGTGCCTTTCGTCGGTGGAGTTAAATCACAACCGTTCCCAGTGGGTGTTGGACTCCTACAGGGTGTGCGCTGTCACTTCTGTTCAAATCTATATGAATTGGATAGATAGTCGCAACTGAGTCAACGAGGTCGCCACTGTTGGAAGTTGCAGGATCAACCGTTTGCTTTTTGCGGAGAATTGGGTATTGCTTGCATCTTCTGAATAGGTTGTTCAACATGGACTTGATCTGTTTTCAACTGCGTGAGAAGACCAAGCCGGAATGAAAATTAGCACTATAAAGCCGAGTCATCATGTCTAACCAAAAACGCACGCCAGTGCCTGCTGCAAGTAAGCGGCAATACACTGCAGTATGTCAAGAAGTTCAAGTACTTTGGTGTGGTGTCCACGAATGACTGAATCAAGAACAAGGAGATTGATGCATGAATTGGTATAGCAAACGCAGTTCTGCGTGATCATTGTCGCTCTCTAGATACACAACGGGAGCTTTGAAACACCGCAAAGCTGTCAGTTTTCAGAAGTCTTTGTTCAGATCCTCACTTTGGTTGTGAATATTGGATAACGGTTGAACTAGTGCTATGTCAAGTACAAGCGGTAGAGATGGATATTTTGCGGACAGTTCACGGATTGACACTTCACGACAGAGTGCGCAGCTGCAAAATTCGTAAAGTCCTGAATTTTGAGCCATTTGTCCGTATCAGCTGCGATGGTTCATCCATGTGACCAGAGTGCCCCAGGAAAGGTTGGCGAGGCAAGTCTTTTTCCCTTCCCCAGAAGGAAACCGGGTGTGAAAATGGATGTATTACAGTAGTTCGGTCGGTTACAACGTAATGGTGTGCATTTATGGATGTATTTTCGAAATTGATTTTTTACGACTATGTCGTCATTTTCAGCCGTCGTTTGCCAACCACCACAGTCCAATCCTGTCAATGGTGACGTTTCCTGCACGAATACAAACAGAGCTTCTAGCGTTTGTACGTTTAGCTGCGCATCTGGCTTCTCTCTCGACGGAAGTTCAACTACAACATGCGTGGATGATGGAAATGGAGACGCAGAAGGAGTGTGGAGCAATGCTCCTGCAGTTTGCCGCTGTAAGTACGCCGTTGGTGACCCACTGCCTTCAATATGAACCAAATTTTGCATTTTACTGTTCCTTTGCAATGCGGCTTGGTTTTAATGCAATATTTATGAAATATTCGTGTTTCAATTCCGTATTTCAAAAACTGTGTTTTTGTGCACAATAGGGTGTATCACAAACATTTACTTGCAGCCATCCTTTGCCAACCACCACAGTCCAATCCTGTCAATGGTGATGTTTCCTGCACTAATGCAAACCGAGCTTCTAGCGTTTGTACGTTTAGCTGCGCATCTGGTTTCGCTCTCGACGGCCGTTCAACTACAGTATGTCTTGATGATGGAAATGGTGATGCCTTAGGAGTGTGGAGCAATTTTCCTGCGGTTTGTCGACGTAAGTACGCAGTTTGATGTCCAGTGTTATCACTGTGAATGCAAATTTTGCATCTTCACTCTTTATGATGTGCTGTGTCAACAGCATGAGTTGTTGATACAGTAATACCATTTCAACCTAATGTCCCAGTTGATTACTGTGCCTTCAGAATAAGACCCGTAACAAGAAATGAGAATAACAGGGTGCGGTGGATGACAAAGGGGGTTTTTAAACCGTGTTTGTTCAGAAAAAAGCCCCATTCGTTTCGATGTTGTTTGAGGGTTTGCCTTGCCTTAATGTCTTTGACTTGGGCATAACAACTGAGCATGCTAATGCTTAAAATACCGAATATGTCCTGCATCCGCATCAAAACAACCTCCATGAGAATGCGTTTATCGGTGAGCATGGTTTTTCCGCCTAATTTAACATTTAAGAAACGGGCAAAATGTGAGGAGCACGAGACATAGGGAGCTGCCATACCTCAGTCAAATAAGTAACAGTCGAAGTTAAAACAGCAAACGTAAAAGAAAATGTGAAAGGAGTATTTGCTTGATAGATTTCATGGGTTGTGTGTTGAGAAGACGAAGGCCAATCGAGGATTCATCGACATTAAAAATGACCTTGTTGGGTTTTAAGCTATCGCGAAAATTATAACCATGTGTTTTTTACAGAGCTATCTCAACCATCTTCCTGACGGCTTAACATCGTATGTGATATATACCCTTTATTCGCACTCGCAACTCACTTTTACATTTCCTTGAACAATGTAAATTACTCATTCATTGCCTAAGATTTTTTGAACGAAAAGTTTTTGCTGTGGTTGTAGAGTTCATAAACTGACACAAAATGATGAACGACAAAGACAGAAACTTTTAAAGTATTTCTTCTTGAGTAACCACTGTCGTAATTGAGGTGACCTTACGAGGGGTCCTCGGTTCGAAATGCCTTCCCTATAGCACTGGGCCTGTGCAGAATATTATATAGTGTTTAATACTATCATTAACTTTCAGCCATCGTTTGCCAGCCACCGCAATCCAAACCTGCCAATGGTGGAGTTTCCTGCTCTAATGGAAACAGAGTTTCCAGCGTTTGTACGTTCAGCTGTACAAATGGTTTTGCTCTCAGTGGAAGTCAAACTACAACATGTCTTGATGACGAAACCGGTGACGCTCTGGGAAAGTGGACCAACCCACCTGCTGTTTGCAGTCGTAAGTACTCTATATCGTTTAGCAGATTCTTAAACGTCTGCGGGTCACGGACTGCTAGTAGGATACATCTTAAAAGTTGCGGGTCCCTCAAGAAGAGACGCTGAAATAAATATTTGAAATTAGGTTTCATTCGTCGTAGTAATAATCGAAACCTCTCAAACCTATTTAACCCTCTGGAAATGTCAGAGCAAAGCTTATTAACCTTTTACATCACATTCGCGGACCCTGAAATCAAATTCATGGACTCCAGTTAATGCGCCTGGTGTAGAGCGATTGTTGCACTATACCGTGTAAACGCTTCAATCTAAGCGATTGTGCTTTTTGGGAGCTTTGTTGCCGTTGCTTCATGTAATGTATGATGTACAGTTGCATTTTATCAACTGCTCCTCACAAACACCGGTTTCCGATGTCTGCAGTAACACGTATCCCTTCCATCGCTTTCTTGTTTGATTATCAGTATCTCACCTGGACTCGCAACTGGTCAGATCGACAGGTGTCAATTTTTATCTTTGGAGCTATGACAATGAAAAACGACTATATAGGGCTTAAGGCATTTTTGGCTGAAATGAATATTTGTGTTTTTGTGATTAGGTGATTGCTTTGTGTCTTTCCGCTGAAAGCTGAAAACAGAAAAATGGAGATTATCCGAAACATGCGCACGTGGAGTACAATGATTGTAGTTTTAGTTCGCAGTTTTAGTCCCGTCCAGTTCTTTTGCATATTTGGCAGCTCAAGGCATGCTCTATAGGGGAGAAACCATTGTTAGTCATCTAGAAACCCCTTGGATGGGTGTTTCAGAATCAAGTAACTTGGGGCTAACGTTGACTGGTGCTGCTATGGAAATGGTGTTTTCACACCAGCACACAACGTTCAAAACATTTTTACCTATTCTCGCAAAAAATAAATTAGAAAGGATCACCGCAACACAAAAGCAAATTGAGATTCAAAGCGAAGAAAAACAGTATGGAAAAAATGCACAGCGGCGCATTCTACTGAATTTTTATTCTACTAGCGTTGTTTTTCATGCTATTTTTTCATTCGTTCTATACACACTTTTTTCTGGCTGATTTTGATTCGTCCATTAGTACAATGGTTCTCAAACTTGTGCCATTGCGACACCTTTGGAAACGTGTTCTGACCTTGTGTCGCACCAGCAATATGAACTTAATAAAGACACATATTGTCAAACATTTATTTATTGATGAAGCAACACAAAGTTATAGACATCATTGAATGTGATGTGTGGGCTTACTTATTTTCACAATTTAGTCGAATCTTGGAATTTGTGAAACTGCCACCCCCATTTACCTCAAAGTTTATGCGTTGTCAATATTTAGTTTTAATCGCAGTCATGGCAGAAATTCCTACTTCGGATAAATACGATCCAGCGAAACAAATAACCATCTGTAGCCCTTTTTAAGGCAAAGCTGGGTATTCGCCATTTAATGAAATCTATAGTTAGGGTCAAACAGTGGTCACTAACCTTTTTTGTCCATGTGCCGCATAAGCTATTACACAACATTCCGAGGGTCGGACATTTTGCGTAATGTGTATGTTTCGGGATTTGTTACATTCCACCAAATCAACAAGTTTTTGTAGAGATATTATTTTTTCATTGCTGTCAAAATCTCTTAGCGGGCCGTAGCGTGGACACCCCCGGGGTGAAAGACTATGGGGTAGGTTGCAAGAAGGGGTCACGAATCCATTCATAGCTTGATAATTATTCAGAAAGTACTGAGTAAATTTCCACAGGCGCTTAGACAGACGATGCAAAAATTTACTTCATAAGTTTGAAGGCAGCATGGTACTTTTATTTTCAAGCAAACCATTAGATAGCGGTAAGGAGTGAGGCCTTTCAGACTGCAATTTTGTGCGCAACTTGATAGGACGCTAGTAAAGCCTTTGTTGTAAATTGCGTGATTGTGAAATGATGGACACTTGCCTTTTTAGATCATTTACTTTCCGAAAAAAAGCTACCTGATTGTATTCACAAATTGCGGATGTGATGGTGTTAAACGACGTTAAAGCTTAATTGGTAGCATGCTTTTGCTGCCTAATACCTCGCTGCAAACAACAAGCTGTGTTTTTTCCTCTCCGTTCTGCAAGATAATTGTGAAGCCATAATCTAAATAACTGTCGTTGTACCCGTTATTTTGTATTGCGGATTTACGGTTAGGGTTGCAATATTAGTTTCTTGTTTACATCAACTTTATAACTGACTACAGCCTTCATTTGTCTGATGCAAACTCAATTAAACTTTATGTAACGTGTTTATTAGTAGGCAATAATAACAGTTACGTAATCGTGAGGTAATAAATAGGCTATCTACTCATTCTACTGTCAGCATGATCGCATTTGAACAATATAGTTGTCCTTGCGTAAAATTATAAAACTGCACAGATATCAGCTCATTGAACAAAACTGCAAGTTTACTTGTGTGCGACGCCCTGAGAAAATTTAAGCAGCGCACCAGGGCGTCGCGGCGCGCAGTTTGAGAACCATGGCTATAGTAGAAGGTTTTCCACCTTACGTCCATCTATGCATTGTTTTTTTATTGATCGCATTCAATGCGACGGATTTATTTCACGATAATTGGCGGCAGGCCGAAACCTGAACAATGCCTTTATCAAGGCGATTTCGGTGAACGGGAGCGCTACGGCGAGTCACCCAGTGACTGAGTGAAGCGATCGCCCAGCCTTCCAATTGAGCTAATCGCCCTACGCATTGTTAGAACAACGACGCTTTGTCGAAGTGATGTTATCAACATCCAGGGTATACAGTTTAGCATCCTTGACCAGTTCGTGTTCCTTCCCTCTGAGGGGAAAGATATTTCAGTTTCCAAAATGGTTACTTTTGGGAAAATTGCCGTTTTCGCGTGGCTTTCACGTCTCCCAGAAGCCAGTTATGTGAGCGAGTCAAATTCGTCAAGTCACTAGTCGAATCGCAAGCCATTTGAGTCAGAGTCGAGACAGAGTCGACTTATGACTTCGTCGAGTCCCAAAAACTGCCGAGTCAATTCCAGTCATTTGCAAGCTTGAGTCAATGTCGATAAAATAAAGTTAAACATTTTCTCTATATTGTTTCATTGCTAAACTCACAACGTTCACACCCCGCCTCACAGTGAACGTTTTTTTAAACGCTTTCAATAACGTTGAAATGTTGATCGTTTAAATGACGTTCATCTGTTTTTTGGGACCAAGTAGTTCCAAATACCTGATCTAAAGCAACACAAAGTGAACATCTTTATTAAGAATGCCATAAAATAGTAAACCTCACGTTTGTATGTGAAATGAAAGTTTGGTTAAATAAAAAATATATGCACACAAGTCATTCAAATAATTGCATTTTTGACCTTGAAAAACATATATTCAAATAGAAATGTAGATATATGCACTTAATGTTTGAGTTGCAAATTATCTCATTTTTCATGTACACTTTTTCATGAATTTTTTCACCATCATTTACATAGGTGAAAAAATCAGATGGTAGTACGATGCCATCCGATCGACTCAAGCTTAGTTCTGAGCAGAAACTATAGACGAAGGAGTGAAACATTATTTTGGAGAGGTATTGACGTTACCCACGACGAAAATATTTGGGCTATCCAGTTCAGCAAAAAGCGCCGAAATCGTATTTGCTGTAAATGCACCAGGTGGCCATCCTCTTTAGCTTCACAGCAGGAGGCACGTGTATATTTGAAGAAATACGGGGTGTGCCTTTCATTAAAACATGTTGATAAGCCACCAGAGTTGTTCCACGCGCAGTGTTCTTCACGGATGTCTATCAGCTTGTCTGGGAATTGTTCATAAATTCGCATGAAATCCATTATCGCGCGAAACGTCTAAACTGGACAGCATATTTGTCGCGGGTTTCTAAAATGCACTAGTGGAGCACGAGTGAATTTTCGATTTTCAGGCCAACGCATGATAACACATTGGTCTTTACGGCTGTTTACGGCTGAACTTTGGATAGTGGCGTAGCAAGTTATAATTTGGGGGAAGCTCAACTTAGTGACTTTGAGCAACAGTATTTTGTTTAGGACACTGCCTCTCACAGCATAAAATGACAAGATATGCTATAAGTTCCGGGGGGTTGGCCCCCTTGGCCCCACTGGGTACGCATATGACTGTGGATAATGGATATCAATTAAACATACGCTTTACATGAGAGAGATCTAAAGGAGGCATATTAAAATTTCTTTCACCACAGCTCGGAATGGCAACTTGAACAGGATACAAATAAAATTGGTTGACGTCTTGTAACTTAAAACAGCAAATAATTTGAAATTCTCGCGATGCCCATGTTGCCGTGCAAAACACAAATTTTCCTTGCAAGTTTCAACAAATATAAGAGCAGAAACTCAACATTCACATTTTTTACTTCTTGAAGGCATTGTCTGCACTCCGCCTCACAGCAACCCGGCCAACGGCAGAGTGAATTGCTCGGACAAAAACAACGTTGGCAGTCAATGCGATTTTACTTGCAATGTCAATTATGCACTGAACGGCACTGCACAGTCGGTTTGTCGTGACGATGGAAACGGTGACGCTTTGGGAGTGTGGTCAACTCCTGCGCCGAAATGTGACCGTGAGTCGAATTTCCGCTAAACTGTAAGCAAGATGGCGAAGCTGTTGTGAAAACTTTAAGGCAGCGGTTTAAAAAAATATCACTTCCTTACTACAGTAGGGAGCGATAATTTGTAATTAGACTATGCACCAGTACAGAAATCAAACTAAGGATTGTACAGAATGGTGCTGCAGATAGATGGAAAATGATGTCACTGGTTATTTCAGCCAAACACCGACATCAAAACGTGCGTGAATATGGAATATGGTCAACGCCGGCGCTGAAATGTGATTCTATTTGAATAAGAGCTGATGATGCCTACATCGTAAGCGAAATATATACTCTGTAAGATCTTGAAAGGATCTCTTTCCATAGACAGTGCATGAAGATCATGTTTACTTGCGTGGCATCTAGGTCAGAACAAGAGGGTCAACCGATGCTAATGCAACAACGAGCCAGTCTACCTGAATGCATAATTCTGGATCAAGTAAAAAAACATTGGATAAAACTGTATTAAGGACGGATAACTCGTATAGGTGCCATATAGAGCGCACATACAATTCGTTGCGCACTGCGCATCTGACGGAGCGTAGATGACAACAGCATATTTGCAAATGTGATGAAAGTGTAACTTGTGTCGATTGTGTTGATGTGATCAGCCATTTTCAAGAGTAAAACAATAAAGCAAACAAGTGATACAGAAATTTTGTTTCAGTTTCGTTACGTTAAAAGTCACTTTTTGTTAAAAAATATTTTTGAACCAAAATTGCTTAATCGCAAGCAAACGCACAAAGATCTTTAAATGCTAATGGTGTGATAAGTAATTCGCGAGTGTTTGAAAATTTTATTGTTTGCTGTCATCTTACATGCCACAATTGTTTTTGTAGCTGTTACCTGTCAGCCTGCACAAGTCAATCCAAGTAATGGAGCAGTGTCCTGTACTAACGGAAACATGGCAACAAGCATTTGCACATTTAGCTGCTCGCCAGGTTATGATATGATTGGAAGTCAAACAACAACTTGCTTGGATGATGAAGATGGCGATGCGTTGGGAGTCTGGACCAATACACGACCGTTCTGCATCCGTAAGTTCGTCACTACTTCAACCAGAATTTGCTTGTTTCGTTTGAAAACCTTTCTCAGGTTCGGGAGGACACTATTGCCGTTGGTACCATTGGTCAAATGGTGGAACAAATTTTCCCACTACCAGTGAAACTTACTAAAACTTTTCACGAGCAAATGAGCGTTTATCAACAACTCCGAAATTATTCCAAGCACATCTGACACTTCAGACGTAACTTATATATGTCGAAAAGCTTTCATTATTTTAAAAACAAACACAATTCCCCATAAGCGACTCCGTGGTGTCTGAATATAAAAGGAACGAAAATTTCACGGAAAATTTCCACATTTCCCCAGTAGCCTTTATTGTTGGTCAGCTGCCAGCTGGACATCCATGTCGTAATATGTTCAAATCGTACATACATACAATGTACAAGCCAAAGAAGTAAATTAGGTTGAGACTCGCAAAATTGTTAATTTTCAGGATAATTTTGTAATTTTTTCAGACACAAAAGATCAATTATCCCCAAGTGGACAAACACACTTAGGTTAATCACCAGTTGTAGATAATGGATCACAAATAATGTGCTTTCGTGCATGCAGTAAGGACAATACGGGAATGGAAGCAAAAATCAAAATAGGCGGATTTACACAACTCGGTAGCCAAAGTGTTTTCCTTTCAAGGTGCAGAAAACATCAGAGCAGAAACTCAACGTTCAGGTTTTTTACTTCTTTAAAGGCATCGTCTGCACTCCGCCTCACAACAACCCGACCAGTGGCAGCGTAGATTGTTCGGACAGCAACAACGAAGGAAGCCGATGCGATTTTACTTGCAATGTTAATTATGCACTGAACGGTTCTTCACAGTCGGTTTGTCGTGACGATGGAAACGGTGACGGGTTTGGAGCGTGGTCAAATCCGGCGCCGAAATGCGACCGTGAGTAGAATTGCTACTGAAGCGTGTTAGCAAGAAAGATTGCGAAGCGGTTGTTAACATTTTAGGACCACAGATTAACTCAAACATTACTTACTGATTTGGTAGTGATGAGCAAGTTATTATGGGGCTATGCGGCCGCTCAGAACCTTCGCTCAAAATTTTATGAAATGTTAGATAGACACAAAACAATGTCACTAGAAAGTTCGGCGAAATGTTGAACATCAACAATTGTGTGAAAGGCATGTGGATTTGCATGGTAACTACGTAGAAACAAGCGTGAAGCAAGAAACAATGGAGACCACGCGTCGTGCTCACCTTTTCCTGTTTCTTTGCGCCACATACACTACAGGGGCTATTCTTAGGGGACTTCCCGTTCCTGGTGTGTCGCACATGCAGGGACGCGCCGAACTAGCGGCTACAACGTCGATGTAGCAAGTAAGTACCTGTATTGTTTTTGCGACAAAATAATGATTCACACAATCAATAGTATATGCAGCATTGCGTAGAGTATAGGCTAATGCAGAAGGTTTTGCATAGTTGAAAGCAAATTTCTACAGAAGCAATGAAGATTTACTGGTTCCTTTGCCACAAAGGATTGGCGAAAGGCCATGTAGTATCTAGACAAGACATCAACAATGCAATAGAATTTGCAGTATTATCACAAATAGTCATGTGAAAAGAAACAACACGGTGATAAAAAACAAGGACACGTGATATTTACAGATGAGTGCATGCATATGTACACATAGTTATCATGGTGCGACATTTATTTTCGCAGGTGTGGAAAGAACAAACACTGAAATTGATGTGTAATTTTTTGACACTGTGAATGATTATATGATAAAAAACAAGGCGGAAAAAATCAAATGAAAGACAGATGGAGAGAGTTAAACCTCATTATGAAGGCAAGCTTTACACAGAGTATAAAATATAGCAAAACATGATGAAAAAAGACACATGATACAAATCACAAGGAATGGACAACACAGGATGAGCTAAGCGAATTCCATTTGTTACTTTGCACCAACAAGCCCAGAGACTAGGTAGTTTTTGCACAGATGTTTGAAATCAAAGTGAGATCGAAACTTGATATGGTCGGGTATTTCTAACCATACCTTGGGTCCAATGAATTTGAGGGAGCATTGCCCATGGGAAGAGTTTACCATGGGTAAGAAGAAATTGTTTAAAGTTGTGGTGGGGTATTTATGAACTGTCTGAGGAGATTTGAAATATTGGTTAAAATGTGGTTGAAGTTGATTATTTGAATCAAATTGCCTACACTTACCAGCAGACATTTTGAATAAATTGTTGATCTTTAAAATGTCACTTTGCATATACATTTCATCCATAGAGGCTTTGTTGGATGTTTTCAGACATTTCGCAGCTTTGTTTTGCAGATTCACAAGAGGTTGAATTGTAGATTTTCAAGCCCTACCCCAGTCGAGGTTGAATAGTAGTTTTCAAGCCCTACCCCAGAGTTCCTCTAATACCATAGTGACAGAGTTTCTGGAGTAAAATTTCATGATCACAACAATCAAATTCCTTGCTTAGGTCTGAAAAAAGTGAGCAGGTGATAAGATTTTTTTTATATTGTTGAGATATCCATCATAGAGTGTTGTTATAGCTACGTCAGCAGCACGATTAATGCGAAACACATATTGCCGTTTCACAATGGCATTATTGTGTTGAAAGGGAGTAGACTCATTGGTAAAAAAGTTTTTCAAACACTTCGCATAATGTAAAGAGAACAGAAATGGGTCTGTAGTCTGAGGATTGAGTAGAGTATTTCGAATTTTGGCAATCGGAGTGATAGAAGCAATTTTGAGAGAATCAGGGAAAGTATGTTAAATAATACATCTGTTGAATAATTCAGCAAGCCATTCAGAGAAACGGTATTGGCTAGCTTGCGGAATTTGGATGGATTGTCACAAGATTGACACTTGTGTTTCGTTTTCATTTGGCTAATGATACATTTATCTAATTTGCATAAGCTGGAGCTAGAAATATAAAGTTTTTGAAATTTATCTGATTCAAGAAGCGTTTGGATGTGACAGAGGTTTACTTATCTTGGCATACATTTCTTTGTTATATATTTCAGAAGAATGCATTCAGTTCTTCACGTTTAGACTTGGAGTTCGGTCTATTATTTTAGGAAATGTTGTGTTTTGAATGATTTTTCAATGTTATTATGTTATTAATAATTTGCAAAGTTCTTAGCATTGTTATTATACTTATTAAACATAGATATGAAGTCGATTTATTCAGCCAATTCTTTTAGATGTGTCAGTTTGTTGCGATAGATTTTGCATTAATAAAAAAATGTAAACATCTGATCACAAATGTCGACAACGTATAACGGTCGTTGGTGGTTTGATTAGTCATCAACCTTTTTCGGGACAAAAGTAATGAAACAAACCGGTAAAATCGAAAATTTGTTTCAGTTCCATTACATTGAAGGTCTTTTTTGTTATTAAGACATTTTTGGAACGAAATTGTTTGGAATCGTGAAAAACGCAAAAAGCTCCATTATTTGCATGGATAGAGTGAGAATGGTCTCATAAGTATTTCCCCAATATTTGCAGATATCTTGCTGTTATCTCACAAACCACAACTGCTTTTTGCATTTGTAGCTGTTGTCTGCCAACCCGCACAAGTCAACCCAAGTAATGGAGCAGTGTCGTGTACAGACGAAAACAGGGCAACAAGCGTTTGCACATTTAGCTGCTCAACAGATTATGATCTTGTTGGAAGTGCAAGCACAACTTGCCTGAATGATGGCGATGGTGATGCGTTGGGAGTCTGGAGTAATACACGACCGTTCTGCATCCGTAAGTTCGTCACTACTTGATAAGCATTTGCTTGTTTCGCATGCTAAATTCCGAAAGGAACACTAATATCGTTAGTACCATTGGTGAAAGAGGCCAGAGTAATTCCCATCATCCACCAAGATTACTGAGATATTTCAATGGCATGGATGCGTTTTCCAACAACTCAGAAATTATTTTAAGCTAATCTGACGCTAGTACATTTTTTTGCTATTTCAAAAGGCCAAACAGAATTCACCACACAAAATCGCGTTGACTGCGAGTAAGAAAGGCACGGAAAACACACGGAACTTCCGATATTCTGTCACTGGCTGTCTGATGGACAGGGCCGTCATCAGCGGGAGGGCCAGTGGCGTCCGGCCCCCCATTTGAAATCGGTGTCCCCCCATTTCACGTTTGGCCCACCGGTTGCTGCATACATCCAATACTGCATTTTAAAAATGTGGCCCCCCCTTCTGGTTTTTGGCACCTCCTTCTGGTTTTTGCCCCCCCCGCTGTTAAATCCTGGCAGCGGGCCTGCTGATGGATATCCATGTCGTAACGTTTTCGAAGCTTGTAGATACACAAGCAACAGACATAAATGATTAATGTAGGATTAGATATTTTGATTAGTTTTTTTTTGCTATGATTTTGTAATATTCAAGCATACATCTCCATTGCCGCAAGATGGACAAATTCTTTAAATATAATCCCATGGAATCTGCTCTATAAACAATCGATCACAAACAAAATAAAGTGACTGCCTTCATGTAGAGGTGCCAAGGCATAATCTGAATCAACGCACTTTTGTCAAGGTCACTACAAGCAGATTAATCTGATATTGACAATTAATCTCGCGTAGCTCGGCACAGAACTGGAGTGAACACGCAGCGTGTGCAGAAATACGCCGATTGCACAATAGCAACATTCAAATGTGCAGTACAACTAGGGTTTTTTTTATGGCGTTTTATGTGTTCAAAACGGACCCATAAATTTCCTCTGCGGACCAATGAAATTGGTACTTTCACATTAAATCTGGACAACCACTAAAAGTTTTAAATGAATTGAATGCTTCAATAAACATCGCTTTGTTGCTTCAATGAACGTCCCAAAGCCGATTCGCCTCACATCAAATCATCATACACTACGCGCAGCACTGACAGTAGCCTCGTGTATTCATCATAATCATCTCTGATATCCCATGCAAGGCAGCAATTGATAATAATCATGTTGCGTAACAATCAACGCGTTGAACACTACTGCGTCTGGCGTTTTCAGCAAGCCAAGTCTTTTCCATGCGTGCCAAACGTTTTTAGCAAGCCAAGCCTTTTCCAGATTTTATGCATTTTCTTTCTTGTGTGGGTATTTTCAGAAGATAACGTCACAGCAGAAATGTAACGCTAGCCATCCAAGCATAAAGCGGTGATTTTGTAGTAAGCCTGAACAAAAATTTCTCGCTGTTAGCCAGCCAGGAAGTGCAAACGCCAGCAGCAGTGACTGCAGAGGTTCTCTCGATTGTGCTGTGCAAGAAGAACAGTATTCAACTGTTAGAATCTCAAAAGCATTGTTAGTTTCAGCTAACAGTCTGTCAGCAGCATCAAACGATCAGACTTTTCATGTATTAAGCTGAAACACTTTAGTGAATCCCTACTAATGAATGTGTTCACTCTGCATGCTGGCGGAGGCAGGTTATGTTTGCTATTCTCTAAGCATCCTGCAGTTACAGTACCGCCGGTCGAGAAAAGAATGGTAATATTCAGGGTTGTGGAGTTAAAGGTAAAATATCCGACCTTTTCAAAATTTCCAACTCCGACTTTCCAAATTTTCCGACTCCGACTCCTTAATATAAAGGGAATGAAGTTTGGCTGTCAAAATCAATGGAAATCGTGGTGCACAGCAAGAAATCCCTTTTTCAACAAAAATTTCAAAAGAAATTGTACCATTTTAACAGGAATTCCCAATTTAAGAGTGATGTAAAAATGATCCAATTGGACATCCGGAGTCGGACAAAAAATCCGACTCCGACTCCCAGTGTTGTAAGGAATCCGACCCCACCCAAAACCTCCGACTCCGGCTCCACAATCCTGGTAATATTTACAGTACACTACGGAGCCTGCCAGTGCCAGGTCTCTATGCCCAAAATCGCCTGGATAATCACCTCAGCTCTGATTAACACCAAAAACCCAATAGCCTGAAAAAAAACTCAACGCATTTCACTATTTCAGGCTTATTCATCAGGATCGCATTTCAGATAAAGTTAATGTGGTAGCAGAGCGCACACATCTGATTAACTGGGTTTCGAAAGAAGAGATAGCGAATCGAAAAATAGCTTCCTTGCAAACATTGGTGGACAGCATTGGCCATAATGATCGGTTTTGCGACCTCCACCATATCTGTGGCAGTAACTTCAACTCCGTGCCGTGTTGAAACCAAACAGCGAAACCAGTGTTTGATGTAACTTTGAATACTCTGACAAATGTTGGAATGAACAGTACAGACAGAACGGTCGCCAGAAAGCCTTCAAAAGAGGGACTCTGCCTTTGGCCAGGGGGGTTGACATTCTGCAAATTGACAACAACTCACTGATTTGTAGTGTTTCATATTTCATTTTGGGGGCTTGGAGTTTTGTTTGAGGGGATAAGCCTCCCAAACCCTCATGGACGACGGGACTGGGTCCAGAGCAATGGTGAGGGCGCGCTTGAGATTGCTCATAAGATTTGTGATCGAAATGGATAAAAGCAAAGAATAGACCAGTGGTTCCGAAACGTTTTTGGTCTGTGGCCCAAATGTTTGTTTAATAGCGATTAGTGGCTCACCACGTGCTGTAAAACTTGGGCACAAACAATTTTTAAACTATTTAATACAAAAACAGGCGAAATGGTTAAACTATTTAATACAAAAACAGGCGAAATGAAAATTTAATACAAAAACAGGCGAAATGGTTTCTAGCAATTTATTTTTAATGAGATACATGCTCCTGAAATTTGGCTTCAAGATTCGGAATTCTTGGCTCTGTTGATGACAGAGCACAGCGAATACCTTCCTCAACTTCAAGACGGTTACGCTGCTTGGACTTCATATTTACAAGTGTTGAAAAAGCAGATTCACATAGCCACGTAGAGTTAAATAGTAATAACTTTTTTAGAGCAATTGTACTTATTTGTGGATATGACAATGTCGCACTTAACCAAAACTCAGTGACGGAAAAGATTCAAATAAATCTCGGCAGTTTTTTCAAGTCAATCAATTGGTCTTGCAGTTCATCTTCTACTTTCTCAGGGGAAAGCCGAAACGGATTTCTTGCAAGGGATAGGTCATCTGCAATAGCTTCAGGAAACTATGATTTGAATTTGCTTTCCAGTTTTCAAGATGTTGAGCAACATCGGTCTTAAGCGCTTCATCCAACTCGGAAATATCAGCAAGATTTCTAAACATTGCCAAATTGCCTTTCTGAACTTTACGTCTCCAGTTTGACAATTTCACTACAAAAGCATTAATCAAATCCACAAACTGAATAATTTTTTTTTCTTTCCCTTGCATTTTCAGATTAAGAGTGTTAGAAGAATCAAAGATATCTACCAAGTATGCCAAACAAGCAATGAATTTTGAATTAGTAAAATGAACTGCTAACTCCGGTTTCACATCATTTCAGAAGATTTCCAGCTCATCACGGAGCTCAAAGACTCTTGATAAAACGTTCCCTTTAGAGCAGTGGTTCCCAACCGGGGTGCCGCGGCACCCTAGGGTGCCTTACAATACCCAGGGGTGCCGCGAGCTAATGCGTTTTTTAATATACTATTAAAAATACATTTTCAAACTGTCATCAAACCTTAAAGCAAAATTGTATGGGTTCGCCACTGGGTGCCGCAAAATATAATTCTCTTCTGCAGGGTGCCGCAAGCCTAGACAGGTTGGGAACCACTGCTTTAGAGAGCCACCGAACCTTTGTGTAATACAGCAGGTGTTTATGATCCGATTCCATATCTTCGCAAAGTTTTCTGAATAGACGAGTATAAGTAGCACTGCTTTTCACAAAATTTACTACTTTAATAGTAACGTTAAGTACCTCTTGCAGACCACAGGGTAAAGTTTTAGAAGCTAAAGCTTCC
>Ga0210059_1001400_pt1 | contig 36106 bp, 22 predicted proteins | sample Ectturendosymbi2_FD_188042 | JGI IMG/M metagenome (GOLD analysis project Ga0210059, IMG submission 188042) | Ecteinascidia turbinata endosymbiont from Florida, USA - Sample 2 (SPAdes) (version 2) | ecosystem: Host-associated > Tunicates > Ascidians > Unclassified | place: Key West, Florida... | reverse complement strand
CATTGTTTTGCGCTGTGCTGGCGGAACACGACCCCGAAATCGGAAGCCGCCCAGGTCAACAGCGCCTTTCAAACGCACCGCCGCCGCTAGTTAAACGCGTTTGTGCCGTTGATCTAGTGTTTGTTCCGCAACCAACGCTGACGTTCAACGTCTGTGACGACCCTTGTGATGTCAAACGGCAGCTGCGATCACGTTCCGCCGAAGAGTCACCACGTTTTCTGCACTTGGCTTGAACCTCGGCGTCGAAAGACCCACCACTGGCGAGATGAAAAGCTGAAGAGCACACGTCACCGGTTGCTGACGAACAGGCTTGATGACATCATTATCGTTAGCATGGACACAATCAAACCGCGAAGCAAGTTTAAATCGGGTCGATGCGCCGCGTTGGTTGTTTCACTTCGAGGGGCTGCAGTTGGGGGTGCAGCTGGTGGAGTGTCCTTTTCAGACGCGTTGCGACGCTCCCCCACAGTAATGTTCATGTACAATTGCGTTCCCGCGTCCAGGAGCTCCACGACTCTTTCTCCGAATCGTTGATTCACCATCAGTGCGACCACGTTCGTTCCTGAACAATAAAACGAAACGTTACAAACGTGTGTTTTTCACAAACTTACAACTTTCTAATGGCGCAGCATCTAAAATACGATTTTGCTTTTTCTGACAGTGGCATTTGAACTCATACGAAAGTTCTCCATTTGTCGAGGCATGGTCTTGCTTGGTTTTGATCGAATTGAAAATTAAAAGCAAAGAACTAAAGTTGATTTGCGATGACATCCGTTGATCAAACAGCACATCCAAAAGTTTAAACTCTCGTTTCACTTTAAATCGCTCTTACTATAATTAAAGATGCGTAAACTTTTGTCAACGCGCAATATAGACTATGCCTATTCTGTCTATTGTTAACAAAGTTAAAAATGAAAAATATTTCCCGCGTTTCATTCTTTTTGCTCCTTAGAAACCGAAGTAAAAAATCTTGAAATTATTTCATGTAACGAACGAGGGCAAGAGACACATAGGGTGTGCGACAAGAGTGAAAGGCTTCCCGTCGGCGACTGCCGCATTGAGTCGTGGCCTTGAGCATAAGTTGAACCCATACCTGTGTTTCGCGACAAACAACAGTTGGATTTTTAATAAAACGACCTCGAAACACGCGAATGCTTCTGCGGAATTAAAACACCGGCACTATGGGATGGTCCGTGAATCGGAACCATTTGTTTATAGAATGGCAGGAAGCGAGATGGAACCCTGTGGTCACGTCTGTTCCGAAGCGCTCAACAAGAATCGTTAATTCTGTTCCGGAATATTCAACAGTAAACCAAGCTAACTGTGAAGCTCTCTTACTATATTTGAGCAAGAGTCAAGCACTTAACGCGTCTGCGAACGTACTTTCGACCACAAGTTTTCTCCAAGAACAGCTCGCCGTACTCTATTTCTTATTATGCCCAATGTTCGGACCATTCCGATGCTTTGGATGTGGCGACGCGGCGTAAACTAGTGCCAATGAAAACACCATTAAAAAGCAGCTTAGTGGTATCCTTGGTGCATTAAAACTAGTTGCGTTAGATATACAAACGTTCTGTGTCGAATTGCTGATTCTGCGTGAGCACTTGTGGTGGAAACAACTGTCAAGCTTAATTCCCACGTTTAACTGACACAAATCTGAATAATTGTTTAATTTCAAGCTAAATTAGTTACCTATAACGTCGGTCAATACAGTGGGTAGCACTTCTTTTGATGTATTTCACATGGAGATAGATCGAGTAATGGGCAAAGCGTTACAAGTTAAGGAGACGCCCAGCAGGCTTAAATGGATAGAAATGAGGTGAGGAAAAGTGCCACGTGACTGGAGTAAGTGATGCGTATCAAATGACGGTGTTCAACTTCCCGCAGCGCATCAGTTCAATGGCAGAAACAATCCTGACACGTCCAACGAAAACATGCTTTTAACGAGATTGCTGCTTTCCGCCCGTATCAGCTTTCGGCGTCTAGGACCTCTTTTCGGCCACGCATGAGGGGGAGAACATCCGCGCCACCTGATGACTGCCCGGCAATGGTATGATCGAGCGCCAGCGGAAGCATCTGCTGGGTTGCGCCGAGGACCTGGCGCAGTGCGCATGCGCAGACACGAGCACCGAGCAGGTCCCATTCCGCTCTGCGCATTTACAAGAAAATACGGATTTCGCCGCTGCTCAGCCACAGTGGGTTACTTCAAAGACCGTATTTTACGAGTATCGTCATATTGCACTTAGAAATAGCCACAACTACACAAGTGGGTCGTTTGATCTGGCAGGCCAATCAATACATGGCTCTCGGCTAACAAATGCCGATTGAGGCTCTCGGCTAATAAATGCCGATTGAGGCTCGTTTACCACTGACAATATATTGCAGAAAAAACCACGTCGTAGTTGTTTCGACATGCATGAAACGACTTGAGGTTCATTAGGTACTTTTGCAAAAATATAGTGAGTTTAGTTATACAAACCAGCCGCTTTTCATTAATTATCGTTGGGTGAGTGTATTTCACGAGGATGAAGTGCTTATAAAAGAGTTGTTCATTTTTCACTACGACTGCCCGCTTAGCGCCTACTGAATTAGCAGCTGTTAAGTTCAGTCCAACCTCAAACAGATTGAATAGTTCATCATCGACAGCGCGACGTTTCACGAGTGTATAAGCTGTTTGCACCACTTTTGAGCAAAAGCAGCCATGAGTTGCAATGGTCGCTTGAGCTGTTCATCAGATGTTGGGGTGTTATATTTTTAACAAACAAAGGGTTACAATAGAAGGTTTTCGTTACCAAGTCGGTTCCATTATAAGTTTTGCCGAATAGAAGAGTGTTTTAGATCCCTCATGTGAACACGAGAAGATATCAGATGAATCGATGATTCACCCAAATCCAAAACAACTACCCGTAGTTTGTTTTTTTTTAACATTTTGAAAACCTAACACTTTGCAAGATTTCCGCTCAGATGAAAAGTTGCGGAAAACTAAAACAGTCCAGCACGTGAGGAAATCGATATGCTGATGAGTGCCGAACATAAATCAGCGTGTGATTAATCACGACAGAGACACGGGTGATTGATGTAACTCAAGCGATAGTTTGAAAAAATGCGTAGCCGAAGCTAGCTTAAAACGTCTCTGAATTGAAGATGAACGTTAAACAATTCAAACAAACCATTTTTTCGAAAAATGTACCATCATTGAATATATATGCGGCATCCTAAACCGAAGTTGCTTTGCAAAAATTTGAAGGAAAATTAGGGGTTCATAAAGACCGAGCAAGCTTCAACACTAAGTAAGACGGGACAGAGCACTGCTTTAAAACGGTAGAGTGAGATAAGCACGCAATGATAGGTTTGTGGAATGGCGAACTGCAAAGCAGTTTTCAGCGCAGGCATTGCTTTGGCACAAGCTTAACCTTTGTGTAGTTACGAAACTGAAGAAGGCAACGGTCGTCTGACTGTCACTGCGCATTTTTTTCTCATATCAAGTTTCGCGCGCCGGTCCAAACCATTTGCGAGCAACTTCGCTGTAGTGCATGAGAGGTATGTCTCGCGCAGAGATTAAAATGGCGCCGTAGCTCGTGACGGCCGGCTCTGGGCAATAGCCAACACTGGCAAAGAAATCGCAGAACTGTGTCATGTCAATTCGTTCCTAGACGCTGCTGACTTCTTTTCGGGCCCATATGCCACGGCATAACTCAACCTGACAGGGGCTATGCGTAAAACGGCCATCTCATGCTGTTCCGACGGATAATAGTTCGGGAGCTCTGCGACATCTCCCTCCGCAACTCGCCAAGCCCCCCAATTATGAACAGGCGATATTAGCAGCTCTACGGGAAGGCGGCCACATGAAAGTGCTATCAAACTGATCCGTCATATCAGCCGTTGCTAAGCGCGTTTTGTAACAACGTGACTATTTGTGGAATGAAACGTTGGATTTCCGCGCATTGTAATGTTCGAATCAAAGCCAGCAACCTAAGTATGATGTCTGAGGAGAAAATCACGGAAAGCTAAGCGTTAAGAGCGTTTGTTTAACATGTGTCCGTGTGCCTTGCGAAGTACGTTTCAGCATATGTCATTTGCAATTCAAGTTGACTTGTATTAAATTTTCGCAACTACCTTGCGCTGCGTTTTTGTTACAGAGATGTCTAAAAATGTACGACCAAAAACTAGGCATGTTGCAGCGTTTTCGTTCATTTTACCTTTTCTTTTTGATTCGAGGTGACCACACAAGAGTTCACATTTAACATTTATAAAAATAAGGTATCCCTGATCCTAACAACTACTCACAAATGACCAAGCCTGCACGGTCTCATATCTTGTCACTGCGGCTTTGATCCGGGAAGACGTTTAGGGAGGAGTTACACAAAGGAAACCGAGACTGGAAAAATCTACTGAGCGTAAGTGCGTGTTGGTTTTCATCACAGAACAGTACTCCACCAGAGGGATGACTTTATTGACAGATAACGGTAGTCTGTCAAAACGACAACGAAGTCTGATGGAAATGTTGAATTCAAAATTGCAAAAGTAATTCGTTTCACTGTCTATCGCAAGGAATCCTTTCACAGCCAAGAATCAGACACTATGATCTTAACGAGTATATATTTCACCAACTAGGTAGGCATCATCAGATGTTATTCCACTAGAACCTTATTCAAACAGAGTATTTTTATGCGTTTTTTGAACGAACAAATAGTGTAACAAATATGCATCCTCATACAACGTATGAAACGAAGAAGTATTTTTCCTCCAGGAAAGTCTCAAAACCTTCCTATTCAAACAGTGGCTGCATAAAGCAGCTTCCCAACCCAATGTCTTGCAGAAGATTACCAGCCAGTGCGCTTAACGACATGTTTCAGAAAACTTGAGAGACCGCAGTCTACACTAAAGTGGTTCTTGCCATCAACACATGACAGCAAGCCTCAGTGATCCTTCGCCTGAGCCATGCTCTCGGCAAACAGTGTTGCAAATCCCCGATGTCACAAAGGTCTAATGCTCCCTAAGCCGTGACACGCGACGCAATCAAAGATAACAACCCCCTTTGTTGACGCAACAAGTCTCATGTCCGTGGCTTTGCGTACGAAAAGCACTGCTACTTCAAAGCCAGCATGGATTGCGGTCTGAAGTGTGGAGTGACCAAAAATGGAAATTCCTTTCAAGGGGAAGAAAAACGGAGGCGGGGAAGGTGGAGGAGTCTGGCACAGGGTTATAGGTTTGTCATCTCAAATGAGAGGATACCAAGCTATTCGTAACTAAGCACTTTTTAGCGAAATTAATGATGCCTGCAGCAATTGAAACTTTCATATCACACACCAATCTGCTCAGATAATTTGTGGCTCCAATATGAAGTTCAGGCTAAGCAATCCCGATTCTGACTACTTCGTTTCATTTTTTTTCGTCGGCGCCGAAATACCGCGCAAAGTGGCAACCTTTATCTTTCGCTGCTCTTTGTCGCAAAGTTCGTTATTGAAGTTGTCATGGACGCTCAACGCGACGATCGTTTTGTATTAATATGGGCCAGAAACTACTTCATAACCATGCCAACTGCGTCATGACGACGTCTAGCAAGGTATTTGATATACGTTTGATGCCGCTGGGATCAAACTTAGATAAGCTTGAGATCAAAAAACCTTGCGAACTTTCACGCATTCGCTTAGCCTCAGCCGCTGTGCAGCCTAAGCTTAATAATCACGATACGAGACTCGTTAATGCAGTCATGTGCTATTCCATAGGTTTTGGCGCCCAACTATTCGGACGCTTCACTGGTTACTTGTGAGACTCCAGGGGCGACTGTGTGCAGATTGGCAGACACATTTTCAAAGGCAGCGTTCATTTTATTTTTCTTCTTTTGCATTCGCCGTAAGGTATGCAAACAATTCTGAAATTGACTTTAAGCGGCTAAGGTCAAAAATCTATACATCAGGCGGGAGCTGAACGCGCGTGTAAGGCCGAGTGTGCAATTTGAGCCTTTGGCCTAAGGCGCGATCTATCAATTTCAATCTGCGCAAATACCACCAAAACCTTCCCAGAAAAGACTGCTGTTTGAATGGAAATCAGCAGCACACGGGATATGCGGTTGTTTTGATGTTCAGTTTTGTGCAGTCAGTTGCGCGCTACAGCGGCTTCGTTGACAGCTATTTCACATAGTGTTCTCAATCAAGCAAATGTGCTTGGCCTTGATTTGCCATCGTCTCAAGCCCGAAGAAAACATACTTAAGCATTGTGGCAGTGTTGCTTATTTATTTTCTAAACCCAATACCAATTGCAAAATGTAGCATTTTATCCAAAAAAATCGTGCTCCGCAAGATACAGGAGGTTTTTCGTAAACTGTTAACCTGGTTCCGCCTCCCATGAGACTCATGATATTTAGATATGTCTTAGAAGAGCTTCGGAACAGGATCATGCAGTAATTGTCAGAGAGAATAGGCAAAGCATTCTTATTACCCAGCAAGTGGAAAAAAACTTTGTGTACCATCTAACGTTATCAAATCTGTGCTGTGCAGGAATTGTATTGCGCAGAAACCAGATTGTGGGGAAAAACGCAATTTTACTAAGTGACAAGCTCGGGACAATTTGAATTTAGCGAAAGTGTAAAGTCGCTGCGAAATATAGCTATCCCGGATTTTTCCACTTTTGCTTCATTTGCGGTAAAACTTGAAAAAATTGATAGTTGTCTCCTTATACGAGACAATAACCGACAATTGTTCAAATACTTTTGGCATTGAAGTCAAAGATGCGTCTGTTTCGCGGTCAACTTGGCAGCAAACAATTAACTAAGACTTCACGTACAAACATACGTTTCCGCAACTGAAAAACTAAGGAATTCTTTTCGTCAAATGTAAGTCATCTGCCCAGCAGGTCAAGACAGGATAACAGAAAATCAGCCATTGCCGGGCAGGTTATAATTTCCAGCTGGCCAAGTGCTTTCCTAAATATCAGAGCGAGGAACAACAACCTGTTATTGTTCGTACGCAGAATCTTTTATAGTTATTTATGTTTAGCTTCGTCAAACGCACAAGCCATGACCAAACTGAAAGCGCTGGTGTGTGACGAAGCTGCTTCTGACGCATAACCTCGCACAAACCGGGCGGCACTTATTGGGTGGGCCTATTATGATTGATACGGTACAAGCTCAGGGTTACTTCCGACTCTTACGCGCCCTAATAAAGACTTGGCATAGGCATGTCACTAGCAACTCAGCAGTTTGTAATATTAACCAAAATATCAGAAACGTTCGAACGTGTAAGCGCTGTAAGTAAAATTCATTCCCTCCTCGATAATCCGCAACTACGAGGTCACTTAGGAGAAAAATTGCGTCTAGCAAAGGGTGCTCATCAACCAGGCCTATACTTCGTCGTTTTATGTGAAAATGTAACCTCAAAACACTTAACATGAGCCGCATAGGTAACAAAACAAACATCAAAATTGGTCGGTGCCTTTTCTGTCCTCGCAACCCAACTTTACAACTCGCCACGAGTTTTATAACCCTCCGCGACAGGTATGTGACGCATAAAGTGACTGAAAGCCACCGCCTATCAGTTTTACAATAGCGGAACGTGCACTGTCTCCTCTTTGTGCCGCACACATTTAAAGTCATAAACACAATAAACGTAGACCCCTTACTGAGTTAAAAATATGCTTCTCTGACGATTTCTTCCACCACGAGACAGACGTTATTGAACATTTGCCCATATTCAACTGGGATGTCAAGCGAATGCTAAATAAACTTTGGTGGCATTTTATAAGCTCAACGTCTGAGGAATTTACAGACAGTTATTTAAAAGCGAAGCAACATGAACGGAACATGCATTTGCAGAATTATTTCCAATTATTGTCAAAAACAATGTTTGTTCACTGACTAATACTCAAGTATTTCTCAAATCATCACTTATTGATTTTTATGGGGGGGGTATTGTGTATTTAAAATCGGGCCATGCCTGCAACAGACACGAAGCGGGACCCATGCTACTTTAAAAATGGTGTTTTCTGGCCGAAGAAACACAACTTATAAAATGGTTTGTGGCTCGGAAAATATCGATCGGGTCAGTCAGTCGAATTTGGACAGGTGCACAAGCAAGGAACAGACGTCGAGGCGTGACGGGCAGATTGCACCTGAGGACATCCTCCTCCAGGCATCATCCACCAATAAAGATGACTTCCGCGCTTCGGTGACAATCCCCCTGGCAAGACGGCATCATTTACATCGGGCCTTTGGAGCTCAGTCACGCTTGCCTAATCGTGCTTGTATTGGTTGTAAGCAATTGCCAGGTGGAACAACCGGTTGTGAGGGTACGTACGTAACTGGAAGTAGTAGTTCAAGCTTGACAAGCGTTCACGCCGTTCAAAATTACTTGGGATTTTAGACCTACATGAAAATTGCAGGTTTGGCATGGTACTTCTTGATACTGCTCTTTTGTGTCAAGGAGCATTTCTTTTCTTTGACCTTTTAAATGCCATTTAAATAAAGAGCAGAAACTTCCTCACCGTTCAACAAAAACTATGACTACAGGCTTTGGCAAATTTCCTGTGTTGACTACCACAATCAGTAAATTTTGGTGTGGTATATACAATATTTATGTTTTGAATTGCCTTTGACAGGTTTTTGCCAAAACAATTGTGGTTGCGCAAGAACGTGGGGGATAAGAGGGCGGTCCATTGAGAATGTGTTGTTGGGGAGGACCTACCGTTCTTCTGGTGCCGTCCATAAATATAATTTGCTGCATAAGTTTTTCGGAGGTCGATGGCTTCGGTTCAATTTGGAATGCATTCGAGGATGAACTGCATAAATTAAACAATTTGTGCGGGTATGGCCTTTCACATATGAGTTATTTTCAACTGGTAGCCTATCCCATCAACGACATGTGATGCCACTGAAACACAGTGCAGTGAAAAGACAAAACAAATTATCAGTTGCTACTTCAAGTACTGCTGCATCAGCTTGTATTTCACGGGCGCAGACGACACTGTTCAAGTTAAAGTACAGTGCAGGCAAGCCTCAAAAGAGTATTTTTTTGTCAAACAACAGGGCGGTAACAGCGTTTGTCCGTTTCAAACAGAAAAACCACAAAATTTGATACGAGTCTGCGACCCGCGTCAAAGACCACGGTGTGTAACGCAACACACAACACTCGTACACGCAACACAACCTTTTCGTGCTCGCGAGAAGGTTGTCGGCTTGCAACGACTGGGAAGCGGTTGCAAACTTCCAGATTGCGATATTGGACTGTTCGGAAACGCGCGAACAATTGCGGCGTGGTTTGTCAGTCTGGCTTTCGAAGCCTGCCAGATGAAGGAATGTTATCCCACGGAATGAAGTTACCAAGACGGAAACGACTGCAAAAGATCCTTAGCGCTGGAGTGCGGCAGTCGAAAGTGAGAGAAGCGCCGGTCGGCTGCGTTGCTTGTCTGCACTGACTCTGTCATTCCATCGCAGGTCAGTCACCGCGTGTCACGTGGGCATTTGGGTAAAGCGATACGTAATCTCAACAGCCTTGCGACGGCCGCTGACTGATTGACTGATGACGTGCACGGCTGCTCGAACACGCATCCACGTTGAAGTTGCAGTGACGTCTGGAGTGGCAAAAGCCTGCCACGCTAATTGGATTCGCTGCGGAAAACTTCACCTTCAACGCGTCGTCTTCTCTTACCAAACGCGACCGCAGTTAATTTTCAAAATGCGTGTTCGAACTGGCGAGCCTCTCTCGACCGCCGATAAATCAGAATGATTGAACTGTCGCAGTTAAGTTTTTCTAAAGGAACCCTGCCCTCGAGCCACACCGAAACGTAACTCTTCTGCAATTTGCTTCTTTAATAGTGATGAAACAGTCGAAACCACTTTCCGAGTGTGAAGGCGTTTTACTGCATGCATTACCCTCTCCGTTGCTGCGTGGATATAAATGGACGAAGATTACTGCTAGCTGTAAATCACTTTGTTCTGTTACTGTACCAAAGCGCGTCGTATACTAAACAGAGTTCTCAACCAACTCATGTTAGCAAGGCGATAGATATCGGTCAAATGGGTACATCTTTCTTGAAGTCCTTCCAGGCTCCGCTTGACTAATTGGGTGTTATTCTGGTCTGGCCAAAGCACAGGCGCTGCTTTTCGATTATGTTTTCAGCAACGCTTTTTCTTTTGTTACAAACGCATGAGAGCAAATCACTTCGCGTCTGATACCCGTGTCAAGAAAAAAACTGAGGTTTTTGCGGCTAAAAATAAAAACAAAGCGTTTGTGATTGATGAGAAAGTTTTGAGTTTATTTAACGCGTCAGCCAGACAGTTTCAGTTTTGTTAAAGAGTGAAAAAATAATAAAAATGAAACTTTAAAAAATCTTCACCACTTGTGAACTATTCCACGCCAGAAATATTTGATTGATGATTAGTGGCCAGTGTTGACAATTTGGCAAGTGCTTAAAACCACTTGTAGGCTTGAGAGAACTGACAACCAGGTGCCAGGCTACGGAGTTGTGTTAATTCAGGGAAGCGACCGGGGTAACCAAACACGGTGCAATCCTGACTAAATTCATCGTATTTTTGATGACAGCCTGGGTCAACACAGACCAGACGATTTAGATGAGAACAACAGAGTGTGACAAGATTGAATTTTTGCGACGTCTTCTTGTTTTGTTTGTTTTTTTTGCCGTCGACAGCATATTTCACAGATTTTCGCAATGCGTTCAACTGCGGAACTGCTAAGAAGTTACCAGCCAGCTTTAATGGATATGTGCAGCGGCCCGCGCCGCGAAACAATACCATGTTATAAGGGAGCATAGGGCGATCATTACATCATGTTTACCGTTTCGTTCGTGGGCGAAGAGCGCGACGGACAGGTCGTCACGCTCCGCTGCCTCAAGAAATGAGAAAAATTGCTCGTAACCGGCAGCATTGCTTCGGACGAGCCGGGCAAAAACTTTTCGCTTCAGAAATGTTTTCAAAAACTTCCTTCGACTCTTGTAAAAACCTTTGAAATTTTTGAACAACGCAACAAAAAACTGAATCTAAAACCAAAAAGATGTGCGACTGTCTGCGCTTGACCATCAGCTTCGACCAATCAGAGTGTATCTGGCAAGCGACGGCAGCGAATCAATTGTTCCGTCATAAGAGCGCAACTGTTTGAGTGAGAGTAATGGGCTGAGAAAGCTTTTATCGTCAGCAACCCGAACAAACGCCGAAAATCTGCTCATCGGAAGTCAAAACGGCGGGATAACCTCATTTGTAACACAGTGAATTAACATACGCTTGTCTTAGCGCTGGGAAACTAGACCTCAAGTGCATATCCGACAAAAGACAGCGCTTTGTTGGGTGTGTTTGCAACGTATGCAACGCACTCGTTGAAAGTATGCAAGATTTGTTCCTGCCCTGATAAACATTGTATACGCCTTCAATGATCACACGTGCGATTAGCGTTAAAAGCTCGTTTGTTTAATAGATTGATAACAATCCAACCTGAGGTTTATCACTTTACATGTGAAAGTTTGATATCAGAGTCATAACTTCACCACACTGTTCACGGACTACACAACCACGAGTTGAACGTACAGATTACTGACACAGGGTTGATATTGCATTTGAATATGAGCCATTCTCCATGGTTCCCAACACGTTTTGCGATGGAGTTAAGATCATTAATCCTCTTGGGTTCACTGCGCATGGTATCCACAATGCTGGTCACGATATGTATGATCAGTTCTGTCTACACGAATACTTAGGTCATTTAGATATTTGGACAATTTCACAAGTTGTTCACAATGCCTTGGCACAACTCCGGTAGACATCCAAGTTTCTGCATCGCCGCGAAAGTTAACCGTTGCGAAGTTAAATTTATAATGTCGAAGATTCCATGTTTAAAAGCAGATTTTAAATGTTTGAAAGATGTTATTTTGCCGATAATTCGATTCCCAAGCAGCGTTTCCGCGGCCGATAACGTTCCTAGGGTGATGACGAAGGTGGTCACGCGTTTCCTGAATTGAAATTTGTACCATGGCGACATTTCAACGAATCGAGGAATTAAGATCTATAGTTGACGAGGTGTGGCCAACATCTTACGATTGCTACTGGCGTGGCAGGATTGGACTCATCGTCAAACATATGCAGCGCATATTGGTTGAAATGATGCGACAATTCTATTCATCCACCACAGAACTCCCGAGACGAAAATCAAATCACGAAAACATTCAAAACCGAGAAGTTTAACAATTATTGCGAATTCGCTAGTAATGTTGAGAAACGGATGAAATGGGGCCATTTTAGTTTATCTGTATGTCGTTGCCAACCTGCACGAGCTATGCGTCGGATTAACTGATGGTGCGCAGCATCTATTACGTATCTATCCTGCATGTACTCCCCCCGCAAGCAAATTATTACTTGTAGATATTGTACTAACCTGCTGTGTTCATGACTTGCGGCCTCCCTCTTTTGTTGTCGTAGATGACCACCGCAGAAGCGTTGTTCAACTCAGCAAGCTTGATCTTATTGAAGAAGTAGCATTTTCCTCGTCTGATCAGAGCGATCCACGGCTCGTCCTTCGGTATTTCGTGCTTGTTCGCGACGCCCCCGGCGCACCCCAGGTTAGAGTTGAGCCCTGGGTCCTGGACGTGGACCAACCGCCCCACCACATTTTTCTGCTCGGAGTGGTAACCAAACTTGCCGATCGTGCGGTGTTTCGCGGAGTTGTAGCGGCGACTGTGTGAGTGGAGCGAAATCACGGCTTCCGTCCACTCCGCGGCCTTCGATTTATGCTTCCTTGCCTGATTCGACCTGATGGTGCTTGGCCTGTGGTTCCAAAGCATCGGGTTGGTGTTGTTGAGACGGGCCAAACGGGCAAAAATGAAGTGCGTCGTGATCGCCTCATCCTCGCTGTTCTTTTTGGACCTCGACGATTTGCGTCCGCGCCGGCGGGCCTCCGCGCCCCGCTCGCCGGCGTAAAGGAAGAACAAGATCAAAGCCGTGCATGCACAAGCTCGCAGACTCGAGCGAAGATTAACGCAAGTCATGATTTCAGTGGTTACAGCAAATCTCAACCAACAGTAGCGACTAGGTTCTGCAGAAGTGAAAACAATAAAATTTTAACTGCACTGTTTGGCAACAGAAAAAAACTCATTTTCATGGAATCGGACGTAAATCATACAAAAAACTGTCAAACTAAAACCTATCACATTTTTCAGGCAGCAACTTCAAGATGGATTCAGAGATTCGCGGGCAAGCGGGTATAGCTTTCCTCGACTCAAACTAAGATCAAATACAAATTTAAGTGCAACAGCTTACAAAGCTATGTATAAATGTCACTGTGGTATTAACGATCTGTCACTTTTCTCAACACACTATCATCTGGTTGGCTCAACATTAAACATCGCGTGACTATCCGTAAGTGATCTTTCGTACTATGCGCGGAGAGCAACGCCACATCTTTGCGATAGCTGGGCGAAAACTGCAATAAAAACTGCCAGGCCAAAAAAACGTCGTTTTTGATCTTCACTTCTGCTGTTTTCCAGCCCTTTTAATCTACATAAACAGGTTATTCGGCTTTGAGCTATCGGCAAAGACTTTTTATCGCCCCTATTGAGAGTGGAGCACTAAGTGTACGAAGCGCCGCGAACCACGCTCTTCTCCGCAGTTATTCTCAGCGACCGACAGCGTTTTTCTCATGTACAAAGGGCAACTCGCTTTTTCGTACCGCGGCGAACAGCAAAAACAACAAACGAAGAAAAAAGACTTCTGGATTGCGTTTATCTTGTGCTGTTGCACACAACTAGGTGGTGCTTCCGTAGAAACTGCACCTTATTAAAACCTAGGACGAAATGGGAAAAAAGTTGCAGTGGACTTTTGCTCCATACGAATACATGAACAATTGTTAGGCGAGCATTGTCGTTTTCAACAAAAATATAAGCGGTTCACAATTTACGACAACTTTTTCCGTTAAATTCTAAAACATAAGCTCTTTGGAATTGCAAGATGAGAAAGAGCGACGCTTACAAAAGCGCTATAAACATTTATTTGAATCATATTTTTGCATACAGGAAGGGCTCAATTACACATCCGTTTACATAAAAAATGTTCGCAATTTTTGTTTGGAAAATCGTATCTCTGTCACATCAAAAGAGAGTAGATTGGGAATCGTGGAAAGTAACTTTTGTATCCCCAAACGGTTTGAAACTCGCTTTTATGTCATTGTCTGTCCAAAGCAATGCAGCAGAGGGTGCAATAACGATGTCAGAGCAACTTGCACCCAAAGCCGCTATATGATAACATTGTTTGGAAGACATTAAAACATTTGTTATCAAAACACGCCAAGACGCTGCTTCCTGACATATGGAGCGATGTTGAAATGAAAGCACGAAAACAAACATGTTATTCACCATTTCTTTAAAGAACTCGGTCGAAGCTAAACCTTTGGTAAAGTTGCATCTTGCGGCTAAAAAAAGCCTTTACCGTGTGGATAAGCAGTGGGTCTTCTTCGAAATATAAGTTATTATGCGAAACTCGGGACGTTGCTTGAACTTTCCTCAGTTTTTTGTGAAACTTTGCTGTGGTTTCAGGTACCAGCAAAAACCTTCGTTTCTTCCAATACGCTTTAATACCCTTACCGGAGTGAACGCAAGCATAAAGCTGTTCCATGACTAGCTGACCTGAACACTAACTTCCAAGCAATATTTCTATCCCGATAAAGCGCACGAGAACCTGCAAGCCTGCTCTTCAACTTGCATCAAATGTCAAATGCAGCATTAGACAACTTCATTTATGAGCTCCTGGATACCGGCCAGAGATTGCGTGATTTTGCTGCAAAGTAGTTTCGCAAAAAGCTTCCTTATACGTTAGTTTAGTGCTTCACACAGTTCACCATCTTCCGGTCTATTTATTTTATTAGACGACAAATCTTTTGTTTAGCAAATACCTGACATCAATTGACTCCAACTGAGAGACAATTCAAATACATCCGGGCAGCCATCTCCAACTGATGCTGCTTCCTACTTAACCCACTATCTACGTCACTCGTGGCAGACGCAACCACCTCTCCTACTGCGATTTCCTATAATCGAAGGAGAGTTGCCGTTTGATGAGCTGCGGCGTCCTTTTTCACGAGGAGGAACTCGTGCACAACTCATCATGGCAAACAGGGAAAGACTCGCGAGGACAGGTCGAACAGGCTTTCTTTCATGTCTTAATTTGACTTCCTGAGTGTTTGGTAAAGAATGCTTGAACGTAACGTTTTGAGCCAAAACCAAAGCGCGTTTAGGTTGCAGCTGATCTGGACATTTACGCCCCATCTTACTTCCAAGGTATCTGCAGAGCGCAGATCTGTGCGTGCTTGCTAGCTTCTTTCTTAACCATTGCGATTAACACCCAATCTTGTTCCTGGTTGTCAACTTTTTCATGATTTTGAATTGCAATTACGCTTTGACTGTGGCTTTTAGTATGAAGCATCTCGTAATTTTTGCTTTTTTCGTCCGTACTCAGAAAACAGCATCGTTTTAGAATGGTAAATCAGTGATCTTTGTCGTCATTACCCAACCTGCTTTTCTACGAAACACAACATGGCCAATCAAGCGGATACTGTATCTACATCTGTTGAGTTTGTTAGACTCTGGCGTTCCCGTAATAGGCCGCTAGAGAACCCAACATAATAAAAATCAGTTTTCTGAGGAAAGGACTGTTTTTCAAATGCTACGCCTCAGGATCTGATGTGATGAGTTTTACAAACGGTAAAGTTTTCGACATTTGTAAACAACGACGAAAAATGCCTTCGCCCGAGAGAAGTATTTTACTTTATACTTACGATGCTTACGACAAACATACATTTCACTCATGAGTTTCCCATACTAATAAACTCGAACAGAAGGTTCAAACCCTCCCCTGATCGATTCCTTGTGCTGCGAAGAATTCAGAGAAATTTTTTTGAAATACCCAAACCAAAACATCCAGCACCGTTGAGTGCGCTCCTGTGTTTTGAAGTGAAAAATCCAGGGATCCGAACCATCTATAACCATTCGTTGTCGACAAAGGAAAAACACGTCCGCGAAAAAACAATGCCCGATTGTTGTTTTACGCGCGCTCAAGGCACAGAGCAGCACTGTGCACGACGCGTAAAAGCAACAAAGTTGCACTTGAATGCAGGCCGTGATTGATCTGAAGGAGGCAACGCAGCAGTGGGCATTACGGCCAGCCTTAAGGGTTTTACGCAGACCAGGGAGATGAGCGGTCTCTTTGATGCGAGCTGAAAGCCCTGGTAATTCCTCGGACGGGCATTAAAGTTTTACTGCCTTCTTTTAAAAAGCAGGACGTCGATTCTATTCAGGTCTCACTGCTCGGCCAGCCACAAGCGTCGAGTTTGGGGGGATTAAACGCGATAACTGGCGACCGTCTTTTGTAAACTTACATGCCACGTATTTACATGTCAGCCATTCGGCCAACAACCTTGGTGTCGTCATCGCCTACGTGTTTACGTGCGTCAAAGATGGTTTTGTTGTTGTTGCAAAAATAGATCTATGTGTAATTGCAAGTTACACATATTTTGCAAATTTCGAAGCAACAGTGCTCATATGCATCTTTTTGAGATACGATACGACAAGATGTCGTTATTTACTTTTTATGTTTTGATATTCCGACCGCCGTCGCAAACATATTGCGTTCATACCCTGCACAAAACTACTGCTAAAGCAATTAAGGAAACACTTTCCATTAGCGGAAAAAAACAAATTCGTCGGCTTTATGCGGTTATAATATAATTTTGCAAAACGTTTGGTGAAACTCACACTATTTTTCATAACTTAATTTTACTTGGTATAAATAGTTCACATATAACCGTAATTAAGCAAAGAAAGGTTACGTCGTGTCCAGCAAACTTTCACTAATTTTTTCCATATTAATTACGCGCACAAGCCTGAAAAAAATGCAGATAGTTTGTAATGCACATGTTACCGTTTTTTCTCTTTGGCGTCGCCTGCGATATGTGCACTTCTCCGTACTTGTAAGACATATAGCGTGCCTCAGGATGAACATATAATCACTTCTTACGCCTCCATCGATTCGAACACGTCGGGTTCATTACCTGTGCAACATGCGTTCACGCTATTGTCCATCTCACCGTTCGCGCCGACTCGTGTATGAAAGTGCGCGTACATTGCACTGTAATTTCTACCGGTCGGCAGCGTTTTTCTCTCGCCACATTGTCGCGAGAGAGAATATTGACAAGCCGTCAATCAGCAGGATGCAAATTGCGATGACGGCGCACAACTTTCTGCACGGCAGAAAAGCCGGTGGCATTTTTTCTGTGGTGGCAAAAAACACGGACGCGTTCGAGAACGTGCCGCTAGCTAAGTTACGAAACGTCCCTGAAACTCTTCGTGACCTGCTTCAGGTTTACTTCGATCATGACTACAGCAAATGGAACAAAGTTGCGAAGCAGGATCGCTCAGGCCGAGAAGCGTGTTAAAACCCGACGTTCACGCGGGAGAGACTATTTGTGCCCAAGTAATACGACCAACAGACGTAAACAAGCTTGTTTTTGTAGTATCATTCCAGTTACCACCCATACAATACGATTTTCCCCAAGGTTTCATCAACCGCTGTTCATACTCGTACTGATTAAGTTGTAAATTTCCTCAGCAGGGATGCAAAGCAATGCTGTTTAAGTGTCTGCGAAGCGATATCATTTTAACTGAACGGAGCAGTGGTTCCCTTCCATTTGTGCCCATGCCCCTTCTGATCACCTCTAAAACCTCATTGCCCCCCATATGGTGATATGCAAATCTTATGATTTAAAAAGTGACCTTCGTTTCAGCTAAGAAGCTCAAAACGCCAATACCTTGGATAAACAAACTTCCAATGAACATCCATGAAAACGACGAATGAAATTAACAAAAAAACAGGCAAAGTTTTGAGAAAAAAATTACTAAAAAATTGTAAAAATTCGAAACACTGGACCCAGACCTTGTTAGTCAGCTTCAATTACCCCCTAATGCTCCTTTGTGAGGTGTATGCCCACGTTAGGAACCACTGGAATAGAGATCTCAGCAACGATAATTGCGACATGTGACCAGAATGTCCAAGGAAAGATTGGCAAAGCAAGTCCTCCTGGCTACATCCACGGGAAAGCGGCCCAGAGGTCGACCATGAATCAGGTATCGTGATTACATCATCACCTTGCTTGGTACCGTTTGGGTGTGGAGCTGGAAGAAATTACAGAGGTTGCTGAAACCCGTGAGGTACTTCGGGTCCTCCTAGCTTAGGCTACTGTCTCCGCGATCCTCACCAGAGAAAAAGCGGGTCTGAAAATGAATAAACAATCATACCGAGCAATCAGGGCCGTAACTGCAGCGAAATGTTCGGCAAGACTTCTACGAATGCGTACCTGAACGAGTGTGAGCCTAAACATAAACCTTGCGTGAAATGGGTCATTAGCAGCGCTAGATATTTCGCAAATTTTGTCTAATGTTTCGTTTTGACATGTGAAGTTCCAAAACGTGTAGTCTCACATTACGAAAGCATGTTGAGAGATCTGGTTGTCGCACTTTTCATGTTGTTTTTGTAGCGACCAAAATGTCCGTCGCGAACGCTGTGCGAAGTGAGCCTTGCGCGACGGCGTAACAACGGTGTTTATTTTTCTTCGCCTTGCACGCAGCTATAAAACCAATCGGCCTCACCTCCATTATGAGATAGACCTAGTTATATCGTTGGCATATCTGCAACGCACGTACAAGCGGTCCAGACCCTTAAAAATAAAACATTTGAAGTTTTACATCGACTACAAATTATATGCGTTTTGCGAAAACTTCCAACCACAAGATTTAACCACAGCAATGCCGTTTTCCTTGCTTGATCTCATATCTCTGATCGACTCGAGAAAAGCGCATTTTTCTATCTCATTGTCCTGTTGCTTGTGGCTGTCTCCTGGCCACGCCAAACATTACATGTTTCATGAAACTGCAGCATCTGCTGCGCATGCGCAACATTTTTCGTCTTCAGTCTTTTTGCTCAGCAGCCTTGCTTAACACAGTCACTTCTGCGCCGGCTGAACAAACCGTGCTCGTCACAACCAGCTAATCCTTGGTGGAGACACACGTTTTTCGCAGGTCATTGGCAGCCTTCTGTTTTCGCCATCTGTGCGAGCGGGCCAACCTACATCACTGCCGACAGTCTTACCGATGCTCTTCGTCCTACTTCTCCAGTGCTGTGTATCTTTTGCCTTCAGCTCTTCTGATTCAACGCAACCACAATCATCAGGCCAAGCGTTTTCGTCGCAAGGCCAAGCCCAACTAAAGTGGGCAGTTGATCTAATTTTGGGTTTGTTTTCTGCTGATTCCACCTGGATGACGTCATAGACAAATACTTTAACTCACGTTTAAAAACCCTTCGGGGTTTACTGCATTCCGGTTGAAAGCAAAACAGTTTGTTAAAAATGCAGCGGTTTACGGTTTGTTCATCACTTCACAAACATGCAGATTTCAGTTCCGATGACAACTAAAGCACGTTGTTGACATCCAGTAAACAAAACTCTCTTTTAGACAGAAATTTTCTATTTTGAATTAAGCTTGACTTAGCAAAAAAATAAGCTTCTCCACGAATAGGACGAATAGCAAACCGATAAGCGGCGTGAAGATACTATCTACAATCGAGCTCCCAGTCGTATGTTAGAAGCATGTTTCGCAACAGAGCGAAATTATGTATTTATGTATTTGCTTGCACTACCGAGAGTGTAAACAATTACTCACGCGAATAGGATTTACCATTGCGCTTAAAACCTATCCAGAAAACATTGCACACGTCAATTTCGTTGTCTGTACTGTTTTCTGGCTCTTTCTAGCAAACACTTTTGAGAGGCAGTCGCCAAGGGCACTGGAAAGAAAAAGTTTGTACTTTCTGGCAGTGTTTAGATGTGGACATCAAGCAGTTAAGTGTTCGTAACACAGCCGCGACACCACAAACAACAAAAGCAGCGTTTGCGGTTAACTTTGTACGGCATTGCGTAAAAGTATATTGATATGACAGTTTGTAAGATACCAGCAAAAAGTGTTGGTTCGGGGTTATTCAAGTCCATTTTGCTTGTAAGTGCCGCATTCGATCGCTTTAACAGTGAATTGGTAATGTACGAAAACAACGGTTTTTGGTCATTCTTGTGGTTCTTTCTCCCTAGCATTTTGTTTGTCGTTGCTCATTGAATCCGTAAAGAAAATGGCTACGTAAACGACGCGGCTAAAACATTTTTCAAAGCAGCGTCTTTGGCCAGTCGAGACCCTAGGTGGTAAAACACACCGGCACATATTACGCAACAATAATGTTATTGTAGCTGATTGTTGCTGGGAGAGCTTTAAAACAGGGTCTTGGCCAACAATAGCGCACCTTCGTTCGGTGTTAAAGCACGGCGTTCCCGACGAGAACGCGTGGCGCAACAACGGACTGGTGCGTCGAACCTCCCGCTAAGTGTTTATCTCGCTTGCCGGCGGTAGCTGCCAAAACATTCTGACTCGCCCGTCAACGCTTATCAAAAGATGAATTAACACAATCTTCTCTGCCTGAACCAACTGCACTCTCTTCGCTTGTTATTATCAAATGCGCTGCTGTGTTTTGCTGATGCAAACATTTCACAAACGCGCCCGCCAACTGTCATCAAAGAGGCGAATTGCGGGACGAGTTGCTACTCAGTGTGGTTGTTACCGCAGTGACGTGGTTAGGGATGCAAGTGCTGCATTCAATGCATTAATGAATTCGCACGTGAGCTTCTCATGTTTCACACCTGGTTTCTTAGCTTATGGTCTGCACAACATGCTTTGGCAGTTTTTAGGTCACGAACAGTGTTGTCTAGATTAGAACAACTGTGCACAACCTTGCGGCCGTCCACATGTAATTTAAAATATAAGATGTGGCGGCCGTGCTGGCGTATATTGAAGCAAAACAAACGCAAGGCAAGAAAATCAGTCGACACGATGCGTAGCAATGTGGAAATGATTCTATATGAATAAGATGATAGGACTGACGATGCGTAGTGTTACGTGAAATCGATTTCCTATTAAAAATTTGTGATTGATTCCTTGCTTCTTTCACTTGTGGAGTGAAGTTACTTCAATCTGGAAATATTTGACATTTTATTATACTTTTAGGCACAAGTAAATGACATATACCGGATAAAACCTATTTTTAATTAAACGTATCTCATAGATATAACTCGAACTCATTGGCAGCCGTACTTCATATAAATAAAAGTAATGCGGCCGGCAGTAGCATAAGGTTGTACGTCTCTGGTCTAGAACTACCACACCCTGAAATGATGTCAGTACTTTTGTTGGCATTGTCGTTTAGTAACTGTACTGTGCGATAGCTGCGCTGATGTAGCGCGCAATTCAGCTCATTAGTGAAGCAACACTTTTATCATTCACAGCACACTCAGCGGTGCTTCCTTAGTTCGTTACCACGCTGATAAACACACAGCGATGTTGCATACCCTTTCGATGACACGTTAGGTGAAGCAGTTGTACTGGGTGTGCACGGACTGTGGATTGGTAAAGTTTGCGATACAAACTCAGGGATTTGGTTTAGCATATCACGGTCATTCGGCAAGGGAGGCAGAGGTATTGCGGTCACCTTTGGAAAAAATCCAAACGAGGTGTTTTTCAAATTTGTGCAGTCATGATTGTCGCAAGAACACCTATTGCATCCCGTTTGTTGGATAAATTTATTGAAAAGGGTTCAGTTCTAAATATCTTCAGGCAGTATTCAGGCAAAAGGTTTCCACAACGTATCAACAACAACGACGGTAAAAATGCTGTTCACAGCAGAGGTTGCTGCACAAACAACAAGCGTCTTTGTATCAACGCATTAAAACTTCTGTGGGCTTTGCTTTGAAATGCTTTGCCGCCGTTTGATCATATAAGGAAATTTAAGAACGTTGAGCCATAGTAAAAAATAGTGAATTTCTGCTTTGCGTGAAATCAATCATTTCATGACCAGTGTTCCCTCTAAGAAAATTCTACACTGAGCGAATCTTTGTTTTGTTGCCCACGAAGCGCATGCAAGTACGCAGCCGTGCAGACACAGAAACAGTGAAGTGTTCCCAACGTTAAAAGGTTTATGCGATATATATATAGATATCTACCGTATTAAATTTAGAATATTGGAAGTGCGCGAGAAGAGATAGCACTGGGCAAATTGTCTGGTGGTACTGCGCAGTTGTGCGTCTTAGAGGTAACCCTGTTCATGATAACTGACAAGACCGTTTTTCAGAAAAATGTTCGTCCTGAGGTAATGTCTTCTTTTGACAAACTTTTTTACTGCTTTACAGCGTACTTTTTCTCTTAACTCAGCTTTAAAATGATAGCATTGCTGGTTGCACTGCGAATACGACTTGGTTGCAATGATGTTAGGCAAGAAAGATCAATAAAACTGGTTCAACGGCACTTCAGTTGAACACAAAATGAAAGGAGTATAATTTTAACTTTTTGTGAAAGGTTGTTGCTCTTCGATCAAAAAGCATGTGAGTCTGTCGAAAGTGTTGGTTAAACTTGTTTTCAACATCTTTTATATTTTTTTCGTTTTTTGTTGTTTTTTGTTGTTTTTCTACAATAACAACTTTTTGGCCATTTGTCAACAATTCAGTTGCCATTCTCTTTTATATCTACGAAACTTGCCATGCTTGAAAATTAAGAAACCTGCACACAGTGATTGATAACCCTATTGAGGAAGCTGCAAGAAAGGACCCATATTTCACGAAAAACACGCTCACAAAGCATTCATCAAAACATTATTCTATTTGTGTAAATATTCCTAAAAATGAAGTTTCAAGATATTCTAGAAGTTATATTGACATAAATAAATTAATAAAAAGTGTTGACATAAAGTATAAAACACAGCAACAGTCCATCACTCGACAATCAGTCAATTATTTTGAAGTAAGTGATCCCACGAACTTCGTTTGATAAGGAACTCCAAAACGCTTCTTTGCTTACACTTTCAACATAGCTGGGCAGTGACTCCACCACCATGCCACCCGCACGTCAAACGAAACAAAAACAACTCCGTCGCCAAATGTGGTAAAAGTCTACAGTGGGTCGCCCACTTGACCAAAGCAAACAACCAAAAATCTTCAGCCAGACCCTCCGCGTGGGAACATCAGGGGGCGACTTGACCCCGTGACGTCACAATGTGAAGGCTGACCTATGATGGGGTCGGTGGTTGCCGAAGAGCGTCACTGTACCTCGACTATCCGACCCTTCTGAACAAAAGCCTTCAAAGGGGTAACGCGGCGTGTGATTAATTTTATCGTGACAAGAAGCCAAGTGAAGGCTTGCCAAGAAATCGTTGTTGTTTTCCTTGATAATGTAACACGTTTCCTGTACAAATAATTCCTCAAGGCCTTCAACAAACACTTTTGATAAACCTTACCAGATGATGCAATTTTAAGGTGAGATTGATTTCGTTTGTGAAGTTGTTGCTATTTTTTAAAAATTTTATTGGCTTCGTCAAGGCACGATGTGCACAAAAGCACTTGCTGCTTTCAGTATAGACAAATATGAAAGGAAAATATTTTTGCTGGATTTGCGTTTCCGATCTCGCACGAACGTAGGAGGCTGGGGTGTCAGGAGGGTTATTGCCCTCCCAAATTATTTTCTTTTTAGGTAAAAATCTGTGGAAAAAAGTTTTTTTATCGGAATTGTGACCTTTTTCAAATTTCTTCTTTTTGTTAATTTAATTGCATAAGATATGTCTGTTTATTACTTTGAGAGTTTAAATGGAAAATTGCTTTAAACTTTCTTTTTGGGCATGAACACATTTCTTCGGGTAAACTCTGAAGCCTCTGAGATTTTTCCTCTTACGCCAGTGCTATCTTGCTATGTGCTTTCCCTGATAGTTGCTTCAATTCGAGAGAGCGTGTTGGATCTATTACACCAATCACGCAAATATCAACGTTTGCTATTGCTGAGTTTGAGGTAAACCTGGCTTAAGGTTTCCTATACTTATCCGGCACTTACCTTAATTGAGCAAAAGGCTGCGATGGCAATTGACATGTTCCGCTTGTTGACTCTGTGACAAGAATTTGATCTTTGCGGTTGAGCGGAAATTCACGTTCGAATGGTGCTTTTTAAGAAATTAGAAAAGCTCCCCTGTAGATTTGGAAAGTTGGGGATTTGTTAAAAATACACGGTTGCAGGATAGGTTCAGCGTATGTGTGTTTAAAGGGAAAATCAATCCTTATAATTGGTTGCAAAAACGTAATGGGCTGAAGAATTTCAGCAAACAGGCCTCCTGTCTGTAATGCCATACCTTTACGTTTGTGACAGAAATCCCAAGCAATTAGAAAAGTGTTGATTTCAACAGAATTGCTTGAGGTGTCGGAACAGGTAACAGGCCCTCCTAAAGCCAAGACAGAGTTGTTTGAAGTGAACTTACATGCGCTGTGCCAAGCAGGCTGCATGTTGTAAGATTTACTTAATTGTGCAGTTATTGAGCTCTTTCGATCGTCCACAGTACATGCTCACAAAGAAAAATGAATAGTTACCGAAACATGATGGTCAGTGCTGCAATCCACGCAGGAAAAAACGTCACATATTTTCGTTACTGTCTGTTTTGTACAAAACGGAAGAGGAAGTGGTGGAGGAACCTTATTCAGAGTGGGGGGACACAAGTGAACGTCAATAAACTATGGGAAATTTTTTTAATTAAACGATTTACATTAACAGCAGACCCAATACTAATTGTGTTGCTTAAACCTATCTAAGTAAAACTGAAATAAAAAAGTGGGGGTGGTCTAGGCCCGTGCGCCCCCTCCTCGGTTCCGCCCCCTGGGAATAGGGCATCTGATCAAGTGGAAAGAGCAGTGTCTACTCTAAACAGTCGCCGCACAAGTGCACAGGGGATGCATCCCCATCATCAGACATGAGAATGAACATTCGTTGTCACGTTAACTGTTCTATCTCAAGTCTTCAATATACATGACCGGCACCTGCCATTAGGTCAGATTGTGATTGTGAGCCACATTGCTTGTTGGTTCGATAGCAATATTTTCTGAAATCAAGTAGTTGTGAAGTTTCCCCATGTTTATTACTCAGGCTACTTCAAGACGAAGCTTATTCTGTGGCTTGTTTTCTCATACATCTACGTACGCGATGTTGGTGAGTGATTTACGCAAGGTGATCCTGTGAAGCTTTGGGTTCGTAGCTCAGTGATGGCGCATCCCCCCACCATAATAGCGCGTGTGTCCGCTACTGACTCTTCGTAATCATCAACAATCGCGCTCAAACAATTTTGTAGGCCACCACAATCCAAGCAAGCGCTGAGTTGTTAAACCGTTTTCAGCAGATGACAACTTCCGTCGTGCTCAAATCATTAGCAAAAATTGGCACATAATTTGCGGCATTGTTCGTCAATGCAAACCGCTGTCCTTAACAAACTGCACGACATAAGGTGAATTGCCGCTAATCAGGTCACGTGACCGTGATGAACAATAGCTCTGCGTGTGAAATGATCATCGTCTTCGGCGCGGCCAGTGTGCGGCTTTTGCTGCGCGATAATAAAACTTAGTTTTATGGCTAGTGGTCAGACAGGCATGACTTGTTGCGGAAGGTCACGCCCATTAAGTTAAGACAACAAATCCATCCAAGGCGACCAAAAAAGTTGCTTGGCGCTGAAGATTCACTGGGAAAGTAGGAAAAGTGCCGCCTAACAACCTTCATGGTGTCGAACACAAGATCTCGTTCGAAAGTCCACGTCAAAGACTTTGTTCTCTACTTTTGGCAAAACAAGTGCGCAGCTTGTCAGGTGGATGCACCCATCACAAGGGAAACCTAATTAGGCGGTTGACAACGTACTTCACGCATGCATGCACGCGCGTTCAATCAATCAAAAAGCAAACGTTCATTCCCCACTGAGCAAGCAAAATGCTTCTTAATACGGAAACGAACCAAAGCCAATGTAAAGTGACGACGAGCGAGAATGTTCGCACATGCGAGCCGCTGATTGGCCATTGAACGTTTAGACTGTCGGAGATCAGTTAGCTAATTCTGACGGCTTCCTCTGAGCTTCGTTTCGCCATTAAGCGCATATAAGCCCGAATCAAATCGATCCGGACAATATCCTGGATTGCACAACGGCCAACCAATTAACCGGCGCGTGCATCACGTGAATTAGACAACACCAAGCAACCAAGCAAAACCGTACATTCATCTCGCAGCAGAATATCTCGCTGGGCATTTATGTTAAGAGTTCAACAAAAAAACGTGTCGTCAAAACATTCGACTTTTCCGTTGCAGCTGACCGAGCCAAGAAACGCCAGCCCGTGCGAACCCCACACACAGTGAAAAACACCGAAAACTGACACCAAGGAATTCGGAAGAAGGTCGTGTGAGTTGCTTATGTTTGTTCTGTTTTTTTTCGAACATTTGACTTATCTGTTTGTACTTGCTCTGCATGAACAATTACGCAAAATTAGAGCATGCTAAGACTTCATCAAAACATCATGAAAATATTCTAATGTAAGTATACCAAACCGGCAACACTGTACAGCACGGAGATGCAAGTCATGCCCAGACGCAAACATTTCTTCACCAGCGGTGGTTAACTGTTGACCATTCCATGGATTGTTCTCGAATTCATGTATTGCCGACTGTAGTACGTAACCTTGAAGTCTGGTGAAATATATGTATTCAGGCCTGCGGGAAACGTTCGGAAAAAGCGATAGGTTTGAACTGCGACAGAGTAGCGTGACCTGCGAAATACGTTCGATTAACCTTTTTGGCAAAACAACTTTATGGACAAGATTCTAACAAGACGCACTAAACTATCTTCAAAACAAACGTGCAGGTTGGTGTAATCTCAACTTATTTTTAATTGTTCAATGAAGCCGAACAAAACTAATCAAATTAAGCCTTTGGAACCTTTTCCAACACTGATAACTTTTGGTCCCCTACTATTAGATAGCAGAAAACAGGTAAGACACGCATTACCTCCTGCGGTCTCAAGAAAATTGCGAAGTCATGGACTCCAGTAGTTATCGCTGTTGTCGGAGACAAGCAGATCTCACTGTGCTGAAGAATGATGTGGTTTGCAATACCCGTTTGTTTTCTTAACTTTGGCTGACGGCTCTTTTTCTGCACTTTAGATAAACATTTCGTTTGATTTGGAAGTGCGTAAGTTTGTGTTACAAAGCTCAACCATGGGCGGATTGAGCGCTGCATGACTTGCTGGAACTTAATGTTTGCTGTACTGCTTTCCACCAGGAGCCGCACAGAGGTCTACTTTCGCCAAAAATAGATATCAGTAAAGGTGCATTACATATTTGAACAAGGATACCATTCACTTTTCACTGATGACGTTGTCACACTTTCAAGGTGTGAGGCAAATTTCTGAGATACACGGCTCAGTTCAGTGCTTGGAGCTCATGGAAGCATGCAATTAAACAAGCAACGGTAAACTGATCGAAGGTCAATCCAGTGCAGCTAAAGACGCAAACTGCATAAATGCTAGTTTCAAGGCTTCGGCTTTTGCCCCGCAGTTGTTTTGGCACATTTGTCAACGAAATGTGAAAGCAGCGGTGATTCTCGCTATCGACTTAAATAATTGGTTTTGCGCTGTCGCTATTACATGATGTAAAAACAGGCTATTACATGATGTAAAAACAGGTTGCCTGTAAAACGTAGTGCCAGTCCCGAAAGCGTTGTCAGAAGAGGATTTGTAATAAAAGCACATTGTTTAGATGGCGCTCTACAAAAGAATGCAAGAGGTTGAAATATTGGGATGGCAGTGTTAAAAAAACAAAACTTATATTCTTCACATCCATCTGACCTATATTGTGTGAGCTGTTTGAAATAAAATCTCAGACAGCCGTACATTAAAATGTTTTCAAAGCTGTTACAATAATATTTGATTTTCCTTCAACAATAAAGGAAAGTTTTTGTTGTAATTACCCTTTCACCTACCCAATAATTTATTGATTCATCACTTCTGCTGACTGCTTACTCTTTTTAATGCTATTTAACTCAAACGTGCATTTGTTCACTGGAAAAAGTGTCATTCTTTCTTGTGCGGGTTTTACCGGTTTTGCTTGAAGTAAGCTATCTGTCCAGAATCAAAGACATCGTAATGCGTAAAGCGAACCTTTTCTTCTTCGCAAGTGAAAATTTCTTAGCTTACCATATACCTGAAAGATTTTCAGACCGATGAGTCCAAATTACCAGCGCGGGATTGCCAAAGTTTTTGTTACGTTTGTGATGCTCTTTAAACTGGCAGTAAAATACAATGAAGCACAGTGTAGAAAACCAAATCTCGCCGAAAAGAAGTTCATTCAGTTTATCTGTTACTCTTTTGAATATGTGCTATATCCGCTTCTTGATCTTATAGAGTTTTTGATCACAGTATCACGTAACACGATACAAATGCTACGATACAGCGGTTTAAGTTTAATTTGTGCACGTAATATACAACGCTACTTTATCCGTCTACACAAGTTTCCGCTGCTTTTGTGGGAGTAAGCACGTTGCGTCCTCCACGTGGCGCCTCACGTGTTTTGGCATGTTGCAACACTTCGCACTTTGTCGATAAACACATTGCACGAAGCTTCTAAGACGCACGACCAGTGGTGCTGTTACAGCTGTAAGACCAAAACCCATCGAATCAGGCGCGCAACCAGGGGATGCAACCGGGCAATTCCACACTGAATCTTTCAAAACATGTTTAGTTGCTAGTTGCAACAAAAAGTCACAATCATTTACTCCCTCGCGAAAATATCAGCTGGTTGCGTTTCTACATGGAATCGTATGCCTGAAAGGTTAGCAAAGCTCCAATTTGGTCTTTATTTACCAGTTTTTCTCAATCTAGGTCACAAAAATTTAATTTTAAACCGTTTGTTTTTTACATTTCTAACCAGCAAATTATAACCGACACATGTTCGTTCACTTGGATATTCCATCTAATACGATTCAATTCTGTTTAAGTGCTTATTAAAGTTTACCTCCATACTTTGTTCAAACCTCGAGATTATTCGATAATATTAAAAGTTTCAGATGTTTTCTCTCAGACAAATTTGTATAATTTTGCACTAGTTCCAACAATAAAAAGGTTATCATTGATGAACTTTTCAAATGATACCATGTGTTGTACCTGTTAAATGGTCATGAGCAGTGAACAAGCATAACTTTATGAATTTTTCTTTGCTTATTTGTTGCAGGCACCCGTTCTACGAGCACGTAGATAAAGGCCATTGCAATACTATAAAATGCTCGTACAGTAAAAGAGCGTTTACTTCATAGAAAACACGAGAGCAGTCCAAAGTGACTTGTTAATTATTGTTACCCACTACTTTTTTCAAACTGGAAGTTAATACAAAACACTTAGCCTTTCATTGCGAAGATAACGTCGTCGATGCTCGACTACATTTCTGTTAAACCGTACTTTCGTCATTTTTGCCTCTAAAAGCAAAGCTTATGGCTTGGTAATCGTATTTTAAATAGTGTCACCAAAAGCTGAAAACAAACACAGCAAGAAAACAGCCAATGTGCATGTGCTAATTATATTGTTAGCGAGTGCATTTGTTCTACAGTATTTAAGAATATAGTGAGCAAGAGTCCAAACATGAATATTTTTTTCAAAATAGAGAATGTAATCCAAGCAAAGATTACGTTCATTTGAATAACTTTTTACTTTATCAAATCTGTTTTTAGAAATTGTATTATCCTGACAGATGTTAAGTTTTTGGCGTGTGAGTTGGATACAAATACACTGTAGACCCGATATAACGAGATCCAATATAACGCGGAATCGGATATAACGCGGTTTGAGTATGGACCCCGATTTCATAACTGATTTGCTGCGATACAGTACTTTTCAAGATTCACGTCCTGCACTTGAAAGAAATAAGACAGATCGCAAGGAAAAACAATAGACAAGAACTGAAACAGTCAACCCTGGACTCGTTTTAAGTATGAGCATCGCATTGTCATGGAAATATACGTTCTTGGTCATGACTGTATACCATTTGTTACGTAATGAAATACCTCGGTATAACGCGACTCACTAACAACGCGGTCTGATGTTGTGGATCCCGACATCCGCGTTATACCGGGTCTGCAGTGTATTATCAAGAAATGGCTCTTCGCTGTAAGTACAGTGAACTTTGTCAATGAGTCCATCTCGATCATAACCAATCTTGGTTTTAATAAGCGACATATTTATTAGCTAGTGCCTTAGAATTAAGCGCAAAAGTAATATGTTGCAATGACTTTAAAACAAACAAGATAAACAATGGCATGTTTCAAATCGTTCGTGAAGCACCACTCAAAGCCAACTGTTTGTGCGACAATTGCGACTGTGACGCCACAAGCAAAGAACTGTGCGATGACTGCACTAAGCGCTCGATTTCATAAAAGCGCAAAGTCAATACGTTTTGGATGGAATGAGATTACATTAATACTGTTGATTCACAAAAAAATATCAGAACCTGAAATGTTCAGTGTGAACAAACTGGTTTTGTCTTGTGCCTTCAGAAATTTTTTTACCGACAATCTTGCAAAAATATAGTCCCAAACTTCACAGCAAGATGGATTTAATATAGGGCTGTAGGTATTGCCCGCGGATTTATAAAGCGAATTCTGCCGATGGCGGTTCCCAGACTTTTTGTTCATTGGTCTCCTTTATAACTTTGTATAGGTTCGCGTGTTTCCCTCACGTTTTTGTTATGCTGCTCAGTTGCACTTGCTCTACAGTACTGCAAAACGTACCCACGTATACAGTATAGCTCAACAATCCATTACAACCTCTCTGAAAATTATAAGTTGATAATTTTATTTTGCAATATAATATCCTGTATCAGAGTATTGCTAATTACAAGCAAAATGAAACCTGTATTGGATTATTGCTATTCAAAGGTATGTGATTATTATCAAATAATTGCAATTATTACTAACTGTATGATGAAATCTGTATGTACTTATTGCTAATCAAAGGCATATGACTATTACTAATAATTACAATTATTATTAATTGTAATTTGAAATCTGTATGTGATTGTTACTGTTTAAGAGCACACAAAATCATCCAAACCAGTTTTAATCCAAGCAATAATACATTCAAGGTAACAATATTCTAATAAGCCTTGAAATTTTAGCTAATGATATTGAATGAGCCTGTTTTTGGTCAACATGCCCATTAATGCGAGGGAAAACATTAGCTGTAGAACAATGAAGATCGTTTTCAAGCGTTTTGAGCTATGATCTGCATTTTGATTTAATACCCAGCACCGAAAATGTTTCATCACAAAGCCATGTTGATGAAAATAAAAAAAATGTTTGAATAACAGATTCAACATACTGTCTATCTGAGTCGCGTAGCAAATGCCGCAAATCACATAAATTCCTCTATAACAGCATACATCGCGTGCATAACCACCGTGTTGCCGTTCAACCAGAACTTCTTGCGTACCTGGATAGTTAGCAGCAAGGTAGTTCTAAGAAAAAAGGGTTTATTTAAAGTTCTAACGCGGTTATTAACAAGATTTTGCACCTCACAAAGACGCACTATTTTTAAATGCTGCAGCATGTTAATATGGTGGTTCAATGCTATAAATAGGTTATTTTTTTGACAACGCGCCTTCCAGTGGCGCTCATTACGTCATCAATGATGCAGTTTTGACTTACATAAAATCCGTCAGGCATGTATATAATGCAAAACTGCAAAAAGGTATATCCAAGGGCAGAAGAACACAACTCCAGTATTCCCACTTCGGTAAAGTTTTAAAAACTTTCAGGAAAACGTACCACATTCATATATACTTAATTGCACTCGCAGAGAAGAGCTGGTAAAGAATCTTTTCTCAGACCCAATGTTCTCCTTGAAAAGTCCAAATGCACATTTGGGAATAAATGTGTCCAGTATTTTATAACGCTTGGATTTGGTCATCACCAGGAAAATTAGTTTCAAAAACATATGACTTACTTCAGAGCTAATTAAAATGTGGCTTCAGAGTGCTTCATAAGCTTCTTGAAACAATGTTGCAAAACTAAAGTGCGAAACTCTCAAGGGGCGGTCACGGCATCTCTGAAAAAGTGGAGCCCGAGGCGACCGCCTCGTCCACCTCGCCCACATCCACCCATGTTCGGCGGGCAGTGACAAAGCGACCGTTGAAGATGGTGGTATCTGCGAATTCGGAAAATAACAATGAAACTTCCAACTCATTTAACGAAATGTGTTTCAATCCAAAGGTGATGGATGGGAACAGGCCCGTAACCAGTTTTTTATAATTGCAATTTTTTATCTAAATATGCAAAAATGTTCATTTTTGCTTAAAACAATTGTATATTAATAGTAGTTCAGATTGTATGCGTTGCAGCCACATTGTTGCGTCGCCCTGAGCCCCAAACGAGAGTGTCGAACCAACGACCCTGCGCGTAACAGCAGTATAGTCGAGTTGTCCTTGCTCGACCAGGTTCACTATACTACCGCTGCTACGAATTCAACGTTGTATGTGGCGCAATTACACAGCTATATTTGAAACAAATTTTTCTGCTTCAGTCTCATGCAAAGAAACAAATTCCGACCCAGGGGCAAAGTGCTTTCTGGGAGGGGCCAAATTTTTTAGACTATGTCCAATAGTTTTAAACTATGTTCAACACATTTTCCATGGGGCCGAAAAATTTTGCATGGTGCTTCGCTCCCCTGGTTAGGGTCTGTTCCCATCCATCACCTTTGGATTGAAACGTATTTCGTTAAATGAGATGGAAATTTCATTGTTATTTTTCGAATTTGCAGATTCCACCATCTTCAATGGTCGCTTTGTCACTTCCCGACGAACATGGGTGGATGTTAGGCAAGGCGAACGGGGCGGTCGCCTCGGCCTCCCATTTTCAGAGATGCCGTGGCCGCCCCTTGAGAGTTTCGCACTTAGTTTTTGCAACATTGTGTGAAGAAGTTTATCAACCACTTTAAAGCCACATTCAATAAGCACTGAAGCAAGTCACATGTTTTTAAAAATAAAGCAAAAATTATGTGCAAATTTGCTTCGTCGTTTGAGCGAGTTGGTGCTATCCACTGCTTGGCCACACTTGATCTCGGGGCAGGTGTTAAGCAACCATTCGATTGTCTCATCATCCAGCACCGTCAAGCTGGGCAGTCCATGGTGAGGTCGATGGATTCGTCATCGGAGGACAACATGGTCGACGGTTTGTTCTTGTTTGCCACACTTACAGGCCGCAGTGGGGGTAATACCCCGTGCAAATTTGCTAAAAGGCCCCCTCAACAACCTCTTTTTGGGTCCCCATCTGCAAGTATGCCTCGGAACCCTAAATTGTAATATCCACCCCTGCCGTGGAATCTGTATTTTGCAACTACTCAGCTCCGAACTAAACAAAGGTAATCGTTTCAGATGTGATGCCGCATCGTATCATAAATCAATGTTACCAACTCCACAAAAAGCAACTGTACCAAAATGCCCTTCAGAATATACCAAAGCAAGAAAATAAATACCAAATTTCTTTTATTTCCATAAACCTCTCAAAAACCAAAGAATAGCAAGCATTGGCACCAACACTCAAACTAGTTGTGTTAACAACTCACAAAATATATGTCATAGTTGAGGCAGGCCAGTTACTAACGTTTTTCAACAGGGTGTTTGAGTCAAAGCAGTCATTGACTGTTGTACAGTACAACGCCGAACTTGGTTTAGAAAAGTGAAGCAAAGTCAGTCACAATTCACAAATAAGAAAGTGGTTCAAACATAAAAAAATAACAATTGAACATGGAGGCTTGGCAGCACGGATTTTCTTTTGCGATAGCCCTGATTTCAGCAAACAAAAAAAAAGATAAAAACAAACAGATCGTGAAAAAGAAACAAATTAGTCTACAGTCACACTCTACTACAGCTAAATGATCACAATCATTTCCGATACTAATTATGCCAATATCCAGTACACTGGTTTTCAACAATACAAAACAGTTAAATATCGTGTTTGTGAAGCATGCTGCTGGATACTCAACTCAGCAACAGCTCACTAGTATAAGAAGAACAATGAATGTAACTTTTCACTCCACAACTGCACTAATCAAGCTATTCAAGGTACTCGCTTCACTGGTAGTCCTCATAAAAGAAAAACAGTACGCCTAGACAAGGGCGTACGCAAGGGGAGGTTTGGGGTTAACACCCCCCCCTTGAGCTTGATATTTTACAAAAACTTGATTGCCTGCGCACAGGAGCTAATTGTTTTCTCATACTTTTTGCTCGTTAATTGTCGGGTTATAGCAAATACTACGGAATGCATTTGCATGCAAATTTCAAGGAACACTTTAAATGGGCCAAAGAGTAATAATGTTTTGGTGGGAATCTGCGTTATCGTCTGCATCCAGAAACCATCTCACTACTTTCTGCAGACCTTTCGTCCACTACGCATGTTTAAGATTATGTTCCGCGATAGTTCACTTCACCCAAAACAATTGTCTTTATTTTGCCTTCTACGGGTGATCAGCGCAAGCGCTGACCCCACTGGCTACGTTATTAATTTCTGCATCATGATAGAACTGTTGCACGAGCTCAAAAACATACGTTGTTAACATAGAAGCATTCAGGCATTTGATAATGTCTCAGCAGAGAAAAAGGAAAACTAAATGTTTGCTGGACTTCTATACGTAACAAAAATCGAACGTTTTCTCGCGTACTTTATGCCCATTCTCAATTACTGTGTAGTTTACCAAGATTCGATCTTGCAAACCGGGGTGTGCGTCAGCCAGTTCAGCCGTACTTTTTCTATGCTGGAATGCTCTTATTCGACGAGACATAAGCGCAGCCTCATTTTGCAGTTGTAAATTGCTCTGACGTACTGATGCGTGTGTTTCACTCCCCTGTTTCCACGCGCAGCCTGATGTTTTTGCAGTAATGAACTGCTGTATCGTAGCGTTGAATGTATTTTCTTCCGATATCCTAACTTCGAGCGCTAATAGTTTATATTCAGTGCAATAACACATAAAATAAGGAGAGTGGATGTAGAAAAATATGCATATTATGTCAACAAATTTCGCCAAAACGTTGGTCTGGAAACATGAATATGACGTCAATTGTGACATCACAAACAACGGACACCAAATACAAATGACCATCATATGCAACTCAGTGAAAACCCCCACGAAAATTTCCTGCGTACGCCACGGGTCTAGAGTTCTTGCGGTTCTGACAAGACATTCCCGTAATAGCGGAGCTTTAGCACTGCAGCAGAGGGACGTTATTCTGTATTTGGAGACTGTTGGAGAAATTTAAGTGACGGACTTGTTTTCTCAAAACTCTGAAAAAACAATGCATACACTTAGGCCTATCTGTGGGAACCAACCTCTCTCCTACATGGGGGCGTAACGAGGGAGGGGCAAGGGGAGCACAATTCATCGGGCGCCGAATGACTACGCAGGGAGCCGAAAAGTCCTGTTGCTGACCCCGGGACGGGCCTGAACATTTAAATAAAAACTGGTCTTTTCAAAGTTCGATTGTTTTCCTGTTTTGTCGTCGACTTCATTTTAAGGAGCTATATATTCACACATATATTGAAATTGTTATCTTCACAACTAAGAAATATTTCTTGCGTCGTGCTTTATTGTTCTTATTATGAGTCATAAAACTGTACTTTTGTTGCAATAAATGAGCCAGTGAACTTAATGACGTCAGTGGCGCAAGGCCAAGCGGCCTCGCAATATATTACCGCCGGCCAGAACTTCCTGTTTTTGATCACTTCACAGTTGAAAATCAAATTGATCCCAGTATGAAAAGTACGACGATTCGAAGGCAGATTACTATGACTATCTACACTGTAGATGGTTCCCAAACTATGTGCCGCGGCACACTGCTTCGCCGCCAGATGCCATTAGGTGTGCCGCAAAAAATATTGAAATTAAAATCAATCAAGTAGAGTTTTTAAAATTCCACCCTGCCGACTTCTGTCAGTACAGCACACTATCGATATTGGTGGTAGTAATTCGACACGCGGCAGAGCGCTACGACAATCGGGCTATAGCTATTTTTGTGCTGCAAGGAAATTGGGCTATTTTTGTGCTGCAAAGAAATGTCACTCACTACAAGAGGCCAAGATGTGTTTGACATATTATCTGCTTACCTTGAAAAATGGAATTTATCATGTAACTCGTGCATTGAAATATGTACTGATG
>Ga0210059_1001399_pt1 | contig 36136 bp, 17 predicted proteins | sample Ectturendosymbi2_FD_188042 | JGI IMG/M metagenome (GOLD analysis project Ga0210059, IMG submission 188042) | Ecteinascidia turbinata endosymbiont from Florida, USA - Sample 2 (SPAdes) (version 2) | ecosystem: Host-associated > Tunicates > Ascidians > Unclassified | place: Key West, Florida... | reverse complement strand
ATTTTCTTCTAGTCCGCACTAGAAAAAAATTTTTTGGTTGCGGGTTGTTGATTAGTCAAACACTTTTATTACTTCAGATCGTAACTTTTGAACCCAAAACCCCAGCAGGTCATCCAAAGTATCAAAAGACTGAGACTTGGATTGTAGCCTAGTTTCCAATAACACTTCAGCGAAATACTACCATCTAACGGTTTGGGCCCAGGGCCAGGCAATGGCTTAAAAGCCCTCCACTTGTGATGTCACTCACAAAAACACGTGTTCCCCAACCAAAAAATTTTTTTGAGTGCAGACTAGAAAACTTGCTGCGTCTTTTGAGCCTTTGAACAGCTCTCTACTGCTCTCGGCACCAGAGCTACATGCTTGACTGCTGCTTCATGCAATATTGCTACGGTGTACTTAAATTTTACTTTGCAATGCCAACATTTTGATATCTTCCTCTCTTACCAGTGAAATATTCTGCTTAGTGGGATGTTTTTTTCTGGTTACAGGGGTTAACATCAGTGTAAAAACCTAACTTACTCATCGATACTGACATGTTAACAACCTTACATACCTTAAAATGCACATCTCATATTGTCGTATGGTGTAGGTAGCATACATTGAATTGGGTACATAACTTTTGAATATTGTCATTTCACCATGGGAATATAGTTTTGCCATGTTAATTTGACCTTCTATGATGTCCTAAAAACAAACTGTAACCCCAACCCTAGCATTGAGATTGTGCATGGTAAAATGATGCCATTTACAAGTCATGCTTTGCATTTTATTTGCGTGATATTAACCAAACTGTCTACATATGCTAATTTTAATGTTATTACTCAAAAACGAAAAATTTTACGTATTCCATCTTTTGATATGTTGTAGGTAACAAATAGGGCTACGATATCAGATGGTGATCAAAATTTTATAATTTGATCCACGGGGTCAATCTCAAGGTCAAAATATAGGTCAAAAGGTCATCACCCCAAAATTTACCCAAATCACAAAATGATGTCAAATTAGAATTCTTGGCTTTTTCCCCTTTTCAAAGATACCTTACTATTCCAGATTGGACCACTAGTTCGAAAGATATAGTGTTTTGAAGTTGGGCCGCCCTCCTTATTTTCTCAAAATTTTCAAAAAATTAACCCCCAATATCTCGGAAACCGATCACTGAAAAATTTTAGATTTGAGGTTTGGGGGCTGAAACCAACATGTATGCCAAATTTCATTAAATTCTAAAAGGGTAGGGTTTAGCCCATTGGGTGACTTGACATGGAATGACCTGACCTAATTAGTCAAAAATTTTTACTAACTTAGATCATAACTTGTGAATCCGAAACCCCAGCAGGTCATCCAAAGTATCAAAAGACTTGGATTGTAGCCTAGTTTCTAATAAAAACTTCAGCAAAATACTACCATCTAACAGTTGGCGCCCACGACCAGGTAAAGTGGGCCAAGGTGGCATAAAAGCCCTCCACTTATGACATCACTCACAAAAATTCCACAACCTCCAACCAAAAAAATTTTTTTCGAGTGCAGACTAGAAGACTGGCCGATTTGTTTGAGCCCTTGAACAGCTCTTTAGCACAACCAGTGGAGGAGCTAGGGTGTTGGTAAGGCAACTGACGACTGCTGGTTTTAGTCTGATTTCAAAGTACGAATATATCATGCCCTGGCTCTCAAAGTATTAATTCTTGAAGGCAGGATCTTGTTTCTTACCATTTGCCAGTTATGATTTTTTATAACAGTTCATTTTTTGCATTTTGGGGGAGAATCTGATAGGTAGTACACCATCTCAGAAAAATAAAAAATTAATTGAACAAAGCTCATAAAATACAATTTTTGTCTGTTTATTATACATGTAATTATTATTATCAAACTTCTGAAAACTCTTTAATCTTTAACATACTGTCAGAAACATGTATCATGTCAAACAAATGACTAAAAGTTGAGGATAGAAATAATTATTACAGCTTGCTCTAGTGCAGGGTTTCCCATACTCTGTCTGTCCATGTACCCCTTCAGCATTTCGATAGATGAGCATGTACCCCTAAACATGAGCGCCGGAATTTTTTTCCAGGGAGGGGCCAATAGTGGATTTTCCAAAGGTGGGCCAAAAATATTTTTGAAGGGGGTCAAAAAGTGGCAAAATTGGATTTCCATGATTCGAAAATAAGAAAACAACCTTCAAAAATGTGTTGGGAAAATGTCAAATTTCAAAATCCTCGGACTGCCTCCCCACCCCTATCGACGATCATGCCCCTAAAAATTATTATGGCAAAAAGGCTGAGGAAGATAAAATATATTATCAATAAGCATATAATGATCTTTGAAAATATTCACTGATATTTATTTTAATATTTTAAGCTTTGAACCAGACACGAAGTCAATAGAGCACAAGCATACACTATCTGCACAGCACAGATTCATAACTGATTAAATGATAATAACAGTCACAGAAAGTTTTGTAATGGCGTTGGTGGTAGGACCACAGACACTTGTTCGCTAACTTGTAACACTTAATACAACACTACATCCAGAGTAGGACACGAAAATAGCATGTTTAAAAAATAGCATCTGACCCAGGCTAAGGACTGGTGAAGTACGAATGTGTTGTGGTCTGCACATGCCCTCAAACTAACACTAATTTCCGGGCACTCGATCGCAAAGTAAAATGCAGTTGTAGTGTTTAAAGAATACGGATGAATACTGGTATAAACAACCTGACTGCATCAAAGCGCGCAACCATACATTGTTAGACTTCTTGTATCGTTCAGGAAACAGGTAGGCCTACACATTTTTTTCAATAAGGCCTCAAAGGTAGGAATGTTACATTGAACCTGATGACTACTAACACTCTATCACCACGGCGGGTTGTATAGAGTCCTGCAAACAAAGTTATAGGGCACACGAAATCTGTGGATGCATGCCTTCCTGAATTATAATTCATACATGGACCTACAGAAGGAACGAAAAAGTACATTTTCACTGCGTTCAAACATCAGAAAAAAGAAGCTCGCATTAGTGCTATATAATATTGACATTGTGCAGTTGTCTCAGAATGTCTTTGTTATCTGAAAGCTCTATCTAATACAAACCCCAAATGTTTGTAGTGGGAAATACCTTTTACCCTTGGTACACCCGGTGTCAACAACGGATGACAGTGCTTTTTGCGGTCTTAGCCTTGGACGTCATACAAACAGTGTTGCTGCGGTTGAAAATAATTTCACGTGATTCTGCATAAGCCTGGCACACATCTAGTATTCTTTGCAACCTGCGTACACTTCGACAAAACACACAAATATCATCAGCAAACATCAAGTGGTTCAAATAAGACTTCACCCATATAACACCCAGCCCAAATGTTGTTTAGTTCAAGAGATAAATCATCTAAATATACAGCAAACAAGTACAGACGAAATACTCTCTATTGCCTAACCCCATTAGTAACATGATAGGTTCGGACAAATTCATATGTATAAATAATATTTGAAATGAATAATGTATAAACATATTTTTCCCTTCTACTGCTAACCTCAAATGTACCCCTTCAGACAGGCAAATGTACCACTAGGGATACATGTACCCCAGTTAGGGAACCCCTGCTCTAGTGCATATATTAATTCTGAGTCAAAATCCTCTTAGTTACTTAAAATGATAACAAGCATATTGAATAGGTAAATAAGCAAAGGTTTCCTGAAACTAAAAAAATCTTCTGCTCTATAGCTTTCAAATAAAACAAAAATCAACTTCATACCAGTTGACCTTTTCGAGTTACAAGCAATTTAAATATGGTCATGCATGAACGCACACAAAAACTATGTCTAACTTGACTTTGATTAAGTTCAAAGGTCATATGGAAAGTACCAATGATTGATTTTTAATAAACACACCTTCTGACACATTCTCACAAATTTCTAGCTAAAATAGTCACAGATCAAAAAGATACAAGGAATTTTATGTCATAGCACTAAATTCGCAAAAAATATATGCAAAAATTAAAAGGGAACAGTGCAAATTTCAACCACCCATAACTTTGCAAATGCGGGTCCGATTTCAAAAACTTCAAAATGTTTTGAAATCACAATGACAAGATCTCTCTGCTTATGAAGTTTAATGGATTTTGCTCACGGTCAGATATATAGCTCTGGATCGCCTGACATGGAATGACCCTTTTATTATGTTACAATTTGTTTTAAACTTATAATAAAAACAAAAATCGTTCCCCTAAAAATGTCTTTGTCCCCCCAAACCCTAAAACCTGACCACGGCCCTGTTGGTACATACCCATCAGAGCAAGGATAAAAACTTGTAGTGTCACAAACAGTTGTCTGAAGCAGTAGAAAAGAAAGAATGAGAAACATCAATTAGCATTATCACACAGCTGTGAACTAACATTGGACCATTGTTTTATTAATGGAACATGCTGCTAAACAACCGCAAAAAAATTAATCGATATTTTGTTCTTAATTTTTATGTTAGGACAAGTATTAAATGGATACTAAAAACCAGAAGGATATGATTTGTATGTTTGGTAGTGGTCATTGATGGGTTAAGGCCAAATTTTTGTTTTTGAAGGAAAAATGAAGCAGGCCCTAAGTCATTTTGCACCAGCTGTAAATCAACTAAAATCTTATAAAGTGAGAATTTTTTCCAAGGGAATATACTTTTTTTCCTATCATTACATGAAGCTTTGGCTCTGTTCAGTCTCTAAATATTCTTGTTTTATTGCCATGCATAAAGCATCTTAAATTCTGACGTCTACAATGTTTTATTGTGTGATATGTTGCCATTGACAGTGGTAACTCACCATGCATTTTGCATACGGAATTGATGCTCTGCATGTGCGCAGTCTTGTTAACAGCTGCTGCTTTTTCCAGACTAGAGATAGCATACTTGCATAAGGTTCAGCTGCAAACTAACATGCCTAGCTTATATTTACATTTTGCAAAATGTTCTTGCTGTGGCAAGTGGTCAAGGTAAGTTAGAGATGCATCTGGTTTTAACTTCTGATCTTCTAAAAAGTGCTGAGTAAAAATTTTCACATTATCTGGACAGATGGTTGTGTCTTCCAAAAAGTGTAAATGATTATTTTTGTTCACTTATTTTTTGGTAAATCTATAGAAAATTAGAGATATATGAGACAAAATAATATAATTTACACATAAGCTGAATGCACAATCTTAGCCACAGCCAACATCAGAAATCAGAGCAAAGCAGCTATTGCCAACCCTGGAGAAAACCTTTCTGTATGCCTGTAGTGTTGACTGTTGATTATTTTTGACAATCAAACCCAAAGGGAGGTATCTGATTATATTGGACAATCCATCGGGGCATGGATTCGTCATAATGCAGAGAATGCTTGATTTAAAAAAAGTAACTTTCATAAGTAAATTAACTTTGTGCACGTTTTTATACGTTTTCCAAGAGTTATAAGCACAAATTTCAAATCGTTATAAAAATTTTTTGTTTTTGTTTTTTATGGAATTGTCACTTAACTAGAACTATAAAAAAAGAGATAGGTCACTTGAGTTTTCCAGGTTATTATATGTATGTATATAGAGAGTTAACAGCTGATAACTCATTGTTTCTTTTCTTACCCATCAGAATTATTAGTGGCAGTTAGACTGAGCTTTGAACAAAGGAAATTCCTTCTGAAGTGCTGTTGGAAGTGTTGCAACCTTTTGGTTGTGTTGGATGTGTGATTCACCATGAATGGGATGTGTGCGAAGAACAACACCCATGTATATGTGGCGCAAACAAGCAATAATAGAGCGATCATGGCATGTGATTTCTATTGTTGCCTGCTGCCACAGTGTGAAGCTTTGCGCACTTGCCGCTTGAGCTTTCCGATCGCAACAGAAGTGTGAAAATACAGCTAGAGTGCAAATGTAATTTTAAGATGAGTTTTATTTTCAGCAAGATAGGGCACCCCTACAAAATCATTATGCTGTTAAACAAGCAGTGAAGCATCCAGGTAGTCTGTTTGACTATCATAATAGATCCCTTGATGCCACAGTACTTAGAATTAGCACTGACCAAATTGTAAACGCTGCAACTGCAGGTCTCTAATTTTTCATCTGCAAGGTGTGTGACATAGCAACAACAATAACCTCCTAATGTTGCATAGCACTGTTATGAAACTGTTGCTTTGTCGAAAGGAGCTTATACAATAATCTAAAAAAATATATGATGATGAAAAGGTCCGGGTTTGCTGCAAGCTTTTGAGGAATTGGCTGACTAGGCTCTGTTTTGTTCATTGTGCGACGATTAAAAATTGCATTCCAGTATCTGGTCTCCACAAAGCAACAGTGTTGAATTTTTTAAATAGGCAATTGATTTCATGTAACTTTCAAGGCATCCTCGTCCTGATATCTTATTCTCATTTGAATAAGGCAAAAAGTTAACAATGTTGAGATTGTGGTATTGCATGCTTAGATTTTGTCTTAAATTATTAACTTTTTTGCAGCTGGTTTTGTGTGGCCTCTGCAACTATTGCATATGCTAAACTTTCTATGTTATGATTCTGCTTCATGCACTGACATGTCAAGTAATTTTTAAGTTTTGTGATTTTGTGTGTAAAATTTATTATAGAATTGATATATATGGTGGGCTAATAGTAAAAAATTCAGGGGAATTCGCTGATAGTTGCTCATACTCACGTTAATTTGAAACAGCATGAGATAGTGGTGATGGCAGTTTTTTATTTTCCAGTTCGTTTACCTGTGTAATGTGTAAGTTGCCCAGAAAGGAAATATCAATATTTCTGCTATTCAAAAACTATTCAGTGCACATACAGTAGTTGCTACGATGAGCAGGTTGTAATTCTTGCAACCTGAATGATTGTTCTAACTAGTAAGAAAGCACATTTTTGTGATGAGATCACTGGTAAATGGGTTTTGCAGAAACTGGCTTCATACCAATGGCAAAACAAGAAAAGTTGGACGTTGTTGATATTCATGCTTCTTTAGATTTGCCAGATGTTTTGTTGGCGGAATCGTCAAGCGCAGCAGAGGTTGGAATATTTTATGTTTGATACAGTGTAACTGGCATTGCTGTTTATGAAAAATATTATGTGACAAGGCTAAATTTAATTGGTGTCAAAATTCTTTAAATGAAAAACAAATCTTGTTTACACTGTTAATTTTGTACTTATGCAGAATGCATGTTCTGGTGTGTTTTATGCACATATGTGTTTATGCCACACATCAGTTTGTTTTAAGCGCATAACAGGTCAGTTGGTGCACAAGATCAACTGGCTTGGTAATCATGGTTTTGCTGAATCTCAAACTGAAATTGACAAAGAGTGGGTTGTTTTCACTATACTATAATGCTGTTTTCTAAGGGTCCGTGACAAATTATTTGCTTGAGCTCTTGTTTGTGAATTTGTTGAAGTCTGTGTTTGTCAGAGTGCATCTTTTGTCCATTGCACAGTGAACTCTCATTTTATCACTGTGAATGTAATGGCTTCACACAATTCTCTTGCACCTACGAAACGAAAAAAAGGCATTTACAAAAATATTGGGAATTTCTGCTTTATGTGTCTAGCAAGCAGAAACTGAAGCGCTTACGTTGTCTGGGTGTTTTTAAGAAATGTTACCTGGAATGTGAGAATATTCAGCTTAATTTACACTGTTTCTGTTTGTTCATTGGGGCACACATTAAAGTTAAATGCAAAATTGTAGCGTTATAGTAATTCATGTGATACTATTTTGTTTGTTCATTGATCTCAAGCAGGAGCAAATCTACGATGCACTTCGACTCTTATTATTTTTGTTTGTACGACAGAGTAAGCACAATTAAATTTTTTACTCTTAGGCAAAACAAGATGAACTGACAGACTGTCAACTGACTGAAAAACAAGATGAAGCTGCAAGCAACATTGATCTGAATTTTGATAGTACAAAAGAAGCTTATGAAACAAAATCTGCCTCGATTGATGAGTTGACTGTAGTAAAGTCAGATCCGGACGTTAGTACATTTGATTTATCGCTGCAACTGACACAATTATTTGTGTTGCTTTTGAAGTGAATACGACTTGCATTAATAGATTAGCACAGCAACTGACTTCGTTTTCAGGCTGCTGGAGAAGAAGGGATGACCACCACGGTGCAGTTTATTGCTGTGTCAGCAGATGAACATGCTCGCATGGTTTCTGCTGGAGAACTTCCTGAAAGTGTTCACGGAGCAGATGTTCACATGCAGATTCCCGGAGCTGAAGCCCAACAGGTCCTTAAATTTATGCTGGAACCTGCGGTTCCGTATTTCGTTTGAAACAAAGCATCCAGAAGTTAGTGTGTTATATATATAGGGTAGAGTTTCCATATATTCATGTGACCACAGATGTAATGTACTTGAATGAGTAACCATTACATCATTTTGAAGAGGTGTTCATCAAACTTGACGGGAAGTCTGGTTTTAGTCTGCCCATGTTTGTTTCGGCTACACTAAGCTAATAGATGAAACTGTTGAGAGATCACGTTGCTTTATCATGTAATAAACATTCCTTTAAGCATGATTAATTTTTATTTAATTGTTATGTAATAAGCATAATTACTGACGTTGCCTCAGTTCAACCGTTTCCGGTACGAGAGGCAAGTGGCATCTGCTAACCACTGCAACGTTGTATTCCCAGGTTCGTTTGATTGCTGTTGATAGCAATGGCGTACCAGTCACCGAACCAGCCATTCTCCAGGCAGCAGCCGAGCAGGCCGGAATTGTGTTCATTCTCAGGGACGAGACAAATCAAAATGTGCAAATCACGATCGACCGAGCTATGCAGGTGGACTACGGTTGTTGGGTGGTAGTTTTACGAATAAGTGTGATTGCTTCAAACGTATTGGCAGTTTGAGTGCCGTGAGCGTTCTCACCGTGCTGTTAGGAAAGGACCGTCATTGAGAAATGCTCATCAAGCTGTATAATTCACCTTCCGAGTCTGAAATTTTATTCAGTGTTCCTCATATCCATTCTGATTTAATTTGCAACTTCTGTTGTTTTCTGCTGCACAGTTGTCGTCTTCAGTGTTTTTCAGATCTACCGATTCGAATTGCATCTAATACTCACAATTACTGATTTGGAATAGCGTTCTGCTGAGATTTTGGCGTATTTAGCAAAAACTGTTATCGTGCTCTTAAGCGGTACAAAAACTACGTCATTACAATTAGTCTTGAAACTTGAATCTGACGCGTGTGCTGCAGCTGGTTTGGTAACCCTGTTACGAATCACGTACGTCTTACCTGAGTATTTTGGAGAAGTCCGAACCGGGACAATCAAATTTAACTTTGTATTCGGTCTTAACTTGTGAAGCAGTGCGGCATGAAAGGTCAGCCCTCGTATTGACGTGTCTGTAAAAGGCGCCTCTGATGAAACAGTAACCTTGTTGGCCCTTCAGCTTTCCATGGGTGAAAACGTGCCGCATATCACCGCAACCACATCGGCTGGTGTGGAACAAAAGGATGAAGATGTCCACCCCGACACGGACGGAAACGAAACAGGTACTCAAAAAATAGTGGTTATCAGCATGCGCCATGTACGCAATGTGGTGAGGCTTTGTTGTTGTGTGCACCGTTCCCAACCAGCACCGTTTGGTGTGCATTAATTTGAAAAAGTGGTTAACGTTGTCAGTCCGCTTTTGTGTTATTGCTTTGCATGGCACATGTCACCCCACTGCCGTCAATCAGATCACTGTGATTCCAAGAGCAACCCCATAAAAATAAACCTTGTTGAGTGACAGCCACTATTTCGAGTCAAGAGTTATTGCTTCCCGCAATTCACTTGCGAATATTCAAAAAAATGCAATGAAAATAGTCTAACCTTTCCTTTGGCACTATTTTTCTGCTTCTTCAAGTGAAGTATGATGTCACAAATTTGTGACATCGCAGATTTCGTACGCCTGAAAAATTTTAACTTGGCGCTTATGTTGAAAAGAGTTCTTTACCGCGTGCGACAAACCTAAACGCATGTCGTTAGGTTTGATAAGTGTAAAAACTGTGCTAGCAGAGTGAATATTTGCGGTTTACAAATACTGTACAAAACTACTTCGACCTAGCTTCTCCACAGTTATAAGTTTGGACGCAATGATGGATTTATGCCTGTCGTCCTTCAGTGACTTGAGGAAACAATCGAAGTTTCAATAAATGCAAAAAACACTCGTGTACAAATACCTGAATATTTTTCTGAAAAGTAACTTTTCCTCCAGTCATTAAAAAATTGTGACAACAGCAACGTCTAGCATTGCCAGCTCGCTGCAGCAAATATTGCGATCTCCACTAGAGAGGTTTTCGCAGCATAAGGGTTACATTAGCACGTCATACTGCCTGCGTAAAATTACTTTTGCGAATTTTATTTGGTAAAATGGTTCGTTTAACAGATGACGATATGGATGGAGACATTCAGAAGTCGAAAGCGAAGAAACCAAGATTAAAACTTCGCGTCTATAGCCAGAAAGATGCCGACACGTTAGGGGACAGTGCTACGACTTTCTTGGAAGACGGTATATTTTCCATTTTCTTTGTGTTGTGCGGAAAGGAATCTGCAGGTAGAAGTGTGGCTGCAAGTTCCAATTGTGCTTGTTGTCTGCAGGGTCTTTGACTTTCGCAGGCGACACCACCGCAGAACATCAAGTAGACAAACCGAACGATGAGTCTGTTTACGAGTTTCAGGTATGGCTATATAGTTGGCGATTTCTTGGAAGGGATTTGATTTAACGTGTGAAAAGCTATTGTTCATCTGTATAGTTTGCGATTTCTTGAATCCCTTAACTAAGGAAAAACAAGCCCTGTGGCACGGTGAATCCTGTTTGTCGCTTTTAAGAAAACAGCAACAGACGTCTTACAAGCGTGTCCGTTAGTCTTCCTTGCCTTCACCGCTACAACCAAACTACCATTTTGCAGCAATACTTGACGCACTCTGCGGTTTGCTAGAGTTCTGCGTTATATGAATTGCGCTGAAGCTAGTCGCTTGTTGATATTGCCTTTCATTTGCAGTGAAGTGTGGCCGCATCTTCCGAATGCATTAAAAAGTCTATTGTTGCATCTTCGGAGGTGACGTGAGTCGGTCAGTCATTTTGACACGGTATAAGCTGCAACAAACACAGTCAGGTTTCAGCTGTTGATTGAATCGTCTTTGAAACGAAAAGGCAGCATAAGACATCAGCAGTGCAGATTTTGGTCTTGTCTAAAAAGAAAGTGGCTGCTCGATTTTGATTAGATCTTCGATGTAGGCCGACCGACGATACGCGGCAACATCAGCTACGACTCGTGACGTGCTTAGGGTTGTCGCCTTGTTTTCATTTTCGCTTTGTTAATGTTGACTGCAGGCAGCGCAGTGCCAGGGAGTACACGATTTTTGTAAGATATTGCACTTGAGTGTGATTGCTAAGCCAGTTAGTGTGAAGACGTATTTCGTACCTTGTAGTGTTTGTGCTGTGACTAGTTGATCAAGTGTTAAGTTAAAACGATTGATTTGCTGATATGTTGTAAGATGAGCCAGTAAGTCTAAGGTGTTCAGATAAAAGGATTTATGTCAGTATGATGTAAGATGAGCCGTTATTTCTCGCGTGTTTTGATAGAAGATCTTTCAAAACAACGCCCAGCTGTCCGCTGGAGCTCAGCATGAATGTCAGGTTCTTGCTGCGAAGGTTGTCAAAAGTCTACTCATTTCTGAGGTAATTGTGTCCGTTGTTGTGGATGTTTAGTAAATTTAGCGTTTCCTTGAAAATTGCCGCTTTTTTCCACTAGCCATGTACAATGTAGATCAGAAGTCGCCATGCTTTTGTTTCAGTTGCAAAATAGTAGGAATGATTTCGAGTGGAAGCAGTGCTTAGTACTTATCTGTGAACTTTCAAACTCAACAGAAAAGGCAAAAGGTAAAAACAAGCACAATTCGTGACAAGCAGCCGGTTCCAAGTGACCAAGTATTTTTAATAAAAGTAAAAAAAAAAGCAATTCATAAATATTTCGCTTGCGCGGGTGCGAGACAGAAAACACTGGTCTGTACAGGTTGACCACCGCTCAGTGTTGATACATTGACTGAGACCCAAGAAAGCATTGGTTTGGAGTATTTATGAGAGGCAGAAGATTTCGAACAGAGAGAGCGTAATGCAAACCAAACGTTATTTACAGTCCTTGCACGATCTGCTCCTTCCTGCTAGACACGGTTTCCTCCCCCCTTGTGCTTGACTGCTTGATTCTTTAATGCATTCGCAGGATCCGCCGACCGGGAAAGATTCTGAAGAAGCCGGTGGGAAAGTGGAAGTGCTCGACCCGTCTGTCTTCAAGTCGAGGGGAGGCAAACGAGCAAGTGACAAAAATCGGGATCGCAGGAAAATTTATCAGTGCAGAGAGTGTGCCTTTTACAGCCATCGACACAGCAACTTGATTCGTCACATAAAGGTGAGGGTCTCTCAGCGTTTTGTCAGATATTTCGTGACTCGTCCGATTTTATGGTACGTTTTTTTACGGACAAGCTTAGTTGTGCAATGCTGAAGTAGTTTGTTAATTGTCACAACGTAAAATTGTTTCGCTTTTGTCCTCGTGGGATTAGCAACTCGTGAAAAATTTTGGAGTTAATTTTAATGCATCACAGTTACCTTTGACATGCGTCAGATAATGTATAAACATTATAAAATTAGACATCGTTTCGTAGCGGGATGCTGTGACAGTAGAACAACAAAACTATAATGAAACACTGTAAAACTCGGGAAGATGCCACGATCTTCCAATTCGATTGACAAATTGTTGCAAACTTGCGGCAGAAGTGAAAACCTGTCGCGAATCCAGCAAAGTAAAATCACTGGATCGAAATTTTGAAAACCGCGTGCGTATCAACGTACCGTAATTAACTGATCGTTTTTCTTTGCATTGTCAGCGCGGTTGCTTCTTTGTTTTGCAAAAACCTGGTTCGCCGCGATTACCGTGGTTTATTCTCGGCCCAGATCCACACCGATGAGCGACCATACAAGTGTCACCTGTGCGACAGAGCCTTTCGAACCAACACTCTTCTCCGCAATCACATCAACACTCACACAGGTAAAAAAACAGCCGCGCGCTGTGTGACGAGTTGCAGTCATAACGTTAAACAAGGTTCTTGACGGCTTGTAGAATTGAGGTCAAAGGCAAACCTGTGCAAAAATAAAAATCGAACAGATTCTGCTTTGGTGGTGATGCAAGATCCTTCGGTTATGCTGTGTCGTGTGGGAGTGGTATCACTAGCGCATATTGCTGTTAACTTAAATCTGACACACATGTCAAAATCCGAAACAGGTCTTATTTATTTTTGTCCCCACAGTTTTGCAATCAACACTGGCGCAAAGCGATGCTCAGTGTTGCCTCATTCAGCCAGAAAACATGCTCTGTGCGACATCTCCCCATGAGTGATAAATGGATCTTAAGATTGTGTTCAAGTGTGCTCTGCCGCGGGAACTGTTGCATTGCATATGTCAGGGTTTCTCAACCGGGGCCCTCGGCCAGCCCCCCCTTGTGGGCCACGAGCAGAGGCCATTACTAAATATCACTGCCGTGAACACTGTTGATGAGCAGGGGGCCACTAGTGTTGAAAATCTTTGGAAGGTGGCCACAAACCATGAGTAGTTGAGAACCACTAATATATGCTAAGGTGCGCAGATGGATGGTATCGGCGTAAACGGCCGAACGACTCGAATCTGTGACCACCTGACGGGAGGCGTCGCTCTCCTTCTTGTAATCAGATCGACGATATGTTTTCTTCAGGTGTGAAGCCGTACAAGTGCTCCGTCGAAGGGTGCGGGATGGCTTTCGTCACAAGCGGCGAGCTGACCCGTCACACCCGCTACATCCACACGCACGAGAAACCATTCCGATGCACTCTGTGCGACTACGCCAGCGTCGAGATAAGCAAGCTAAGGCGCCACTTTCGATCCCACACCGGGGAAAGGCCTTATTCCTGCGAAGAATGCGGGTAAGCAAGTACGAACAACAACAGAAACGCCTAGCCAGTAGTGTGCACGTCAGGCGAAAACAGCGAGGTTTTGCGTTTGGTAACCCCACGACTAGACCCGTCGTGCGGTGCTATAGCCAGGGCTGTGGAGCCGGAGTCAAAGCAATTTTGGACGGCTTGAACCGGAGCCAAAAATTTTTAGATGGTGGAGCCTGGAGCCTGTAATTTGGGTTCCAATTCCACGGACATAGTTTCTGGGGCCAGCGAGTTGTGCAAATATTACAATGTTTTTTTTAGTTTGGACCAAATTGTTCTGGAGCCGGAGCCAAAAACTTCTAGATGTTGGAGCCGGAGCCAAAAAATTTAGATGCCTGGAGCCGAAGCCTGAAATTTGAGTTCGGGCTCCACAGTCCATTGTTACTCTGCAGTCTATCCATGCGCTCTGGGCTGTTAAAAATCTACCTGAAACGCCGCTGCATGTTGCATTTAGGTTGTAACGTCTTTGTGTTTCCAGCAAATCATTCGCCGACAGTTTCCATTTAAAGCGGCACCGGATGTCGCACACTGGAGAGAAGCCGTACCAATGCCCGGAATGTATGCAACGCTTCACGCAACGCGGCAGCGTCAAGGTGCTCACGTTGCGTAACTCGCATGGCCTGACGCTGAAAGATAAGCTTTTTGTTTGACTCCGATCTGTCGCTTTTGCAGATGCACATCATGCAACAGCACACCAAGACCGCGCCGAAGTTCAAATGCGAGATTTGCAAGACGCTGCTCGGACGCAAGAGCGATCTGAACGTACACATGCGCAAGCAGCACGCTTTCCAGGTAAATTAAATGAGCTGCAATGTGGTGTTGGTATGCTGCATCTACGCCGTAAGTGGTCAACTTCACATAAAATTACAAATTACTGCATGAGCAGGCAGTAACAAACGACCACCCAACCTGGTTATAGTAAGGGAGATAGAGAGGGTTGATTCGGATGTTTAATTTAACAATGCTTGCTGCTATTGTATTTTTTAGAACTTGATTTTTCCTTTCATCTTCAAAATCAGGGATGTGCTGTCATTTGTACAAAGCTTGGCAAGCAAAAGTATTTTGTGTTTCCAGGAAGCACCAACTCAGTGCAAGTATTGCGACGAGCTCTTCCACGACCGCTGGAGTTTAATGCAGCATCAAAGGACGCACAGAAGCTGCGGTGCGAGAATCAAGCCTGACGATTCAATGGGAGGGGTAAAACTTGAATTTATGTTTGTTTGGCAACGAGAGATCGCAGCTACTTTTAAGTTCCCATAACGTTTGACCCGGCACCGTTGTATGGTCTTCATTGTCAATTGAGATACAAACGCAAATTTCGTCCGTGAATAAAGGGGGGAAACATACAGTTTCGAAACTTGTTTAGGGTAAGTTGCTTTCTACATTCAGTCAACTCTCGAATCAATGGTATCCTAACCTGTCATACATCCACTTCCGTAGCAGCCGAAAAACACAGTTGTATTCCCGTTGCAATACGCTGGTGGTACTAATAAATGCGACTTGCATTGTCTATTCTGATCTGGTGCTACATTAGTGCGCATGTGGGACAGTAACTTGTGATCCTGATGTATTAATGCTTGGTGCATTGGCAGCGAAAGAGGAAAAGGTACGTTGATGAGAGCGATGAAGAGTGGAAGGACGATGAAGTCGAATACGAACATTGTAAGTGCGTGTGGGAGGTCGGAATTAATCTTTCCCGCATTTTTTATTTGCATGCTACTGTTTTTCTTGGGGAGGGAGATGCGGTTGAGTTGACTCTGTTAGAACTTGTGTGCAACGAAAGAGACGCTATCTACACCGATGATCAAGTTCTTATTCGTAATCGCAAAATCCTACCTTTTGCACCTCACACACACCAGCGCGAAGGGTTGCTAACCGCTTATTCTTCCAGCATTACCCACGTTTGAACTTCGCATGTCTACCAACCGTTGATGTTTAGCAAGCGAACTATTACCGTTAGTGATTACACGCTGAGAAAACGGACTATGATTGTGCGTTTTTTTAACGGTAGTGCTTAGTGGTTTGTGCATGCGAATTTCAATGGTTTTTGAAAGACAAAAATCTATCTTGGCGAGACCAGCTACTTTTGGGAGTATGCAGGTCGCTCTCATACCGCGGTGGAGCAAGTTCCGTAACTGACGAGTATGAAGCACGATACCACCGTCCTATGTTACTATCGGTTGTGCTTGGCGGTCTGTTCAGTTATCTCCAGCGACAAACTTTGCTTTACAGTGATAATCGAAGGAGACAACAACGACGTTCAGAAAGTGACAGTTTATGTCGAAGAAGAAGAGGAGGAGGAAGACGAGACCAGAGAGGAGAAGTTCGCGGTGCTGGAGACGGTGAAAGAGCAAAGGAAGTCGAAATCGGCCGCCGCCGCCGCGAAGTAGTGCGCTTGGCGTGGAACCGACGCGCCAGCGGACGTTTACTTCGATGTTGTGGGCTCGAGGGTAGGCGTTTCGTGCTGATCGCCTTGCCGCACCTGATCGTGAGGTCAGAATGCTCGGATCGGAAACGCTGCGAGGTCTTGGAGCGAGGCCCTTTCCAGCTCTGCTGCAAAATCCCAGTCAGATTTGAAAAATGTTCTTTTCTGTTTTCTCTTTTTTTCAAATCAGCCAGTCTGCGTTCAGAATTGCATCCGCAATAACGAAAACGCGATCTGGCTGGAAAGTTTTCGTATTTTGTTTCGATCATTCTCTACTGATAATGTCATAGAGGCCCTTCCCAACAGTGTAATCGTTAACTGAGTTGAACACGAAACAACTCTTTTCCTTTTTTTTTTAAAGATGTGATGCATATTGTTTATCCCTTGCGCTGCTCAACTCGACATACATTTTAAGCAGCGAGTCGATTTTTGCGCGCCTTGGTAGAGTTACCTATGATGGTTGTTAAGTACCTCTCCATGTATATTTCGCTGAAAATAGCAAACAAATCTTGCGGCAAAACATTCATGGTTGCTTGTGATCTGCTATAAAAATTGTGGAAGCGAATGAGTTGGTTTGAAATGTGAGCAGCATCTCTTTCAGTACTTATGGTTAATTTCCAGTGCGAATCGGAGACATACGTTGGTGGCGAAGCAAAGCATTGACGCAACTTCGCCTACAATGCCTCGCGTCGGATGCGCATGCGAAGGTTCTACGCTGTGCACAGTATGAAGTTGGTCCTTAGTAAATTCTTCTTCCAATTCGCAGCAACCTGGAATTAACGAAGGCCAAGTGGCGCGAAAAGAATGAGTAGTGCACAGCGCTGCTTGCCCATAATCATGCAGGTTTAGACAGTCTTATTATGTTGTTGAAGTGGTGCAGGGCTAAAAAACAAAGTGGAAGGACGCTCTGTATAACGAATGTGTCATTGTTTTGTCTTATTGAGAATTTCGCAAAAGAATGACAAAAGAAACGCAGGTACAGTAGTTCCTGACCGCATGTAGCAGTAAAAATGGGCAGTCCCTCCTTCAACGAAGTGGATTAACGACGTGATCCCGTATGCGCTGCTTGCTTGTTCACACATTGCGATGGAAGCAAGAGGCTGCTGGAAACTACACAGCCGTTCCGTTGCACTGTAGCACGTACACGTGGGTTTGAAGGAAACGGAGGTTACCACTTCGAGTAAATATGAAGAACTGCTTGATCGGTTGGTCTTCCCAGGGCTGGCGCTAGGTGGTTAGGCCCCCCCCCGAACCTGGACGTTGGGGCCCCCAATATACAATACATTACATTTAACACATAGTATTTATGTAAACAAAAACATCGGTCTATTTTAACAAACGCTTATGAAAGCACTTCTACAGCATCAACACAACGTATAAAGCAGACAGACTTAAGCATTTGCTGTGCTTCAAGCTAGGAAAATGACTTTTTCCAAGTTTTCAAAGATGCAAATGTTTTTGTCAACTCAGTCATGTCTAATGTTTTAGCAGTTTCACTTTCAATAGATATCATTGCCAGATTTGCTAGCCTTTCATCAGTCATAGTTGATCTGTGAAACGTTTTGATTAGCCTCAACAGCAGTAATCGGCAAACTTAGGTTAGAATTGACCCAAGCCCGCTTTCCATTGGCGTCGGCATAAATTTTTCCAGTGGGGCAACGTCGACATTTTGCTTATACTTTTCGGATTGCTGACGATGCAATGCATACGGATGTTCACAAAGCGCTTTACCCATTCTATGCAAAAAGAAAATTGCTCCTTTTTACGGCAATAGTCACAAAAAATTCGCTTCGTTGGCAGCAATAGCCAGGTATATTGCGATAAGTTACAAAATAGACTTAACTGTTGATTTTTCAAGCAGGGTACGTTTTTACAAGGAAGCAAATTGCCCTGGTCTTTAACAAAACCACAACTATGTCTTTATTTTACCTACAGTAGCAAGACTTGCCAGCATCACTTAGAAACAAGAGCTGCAAACGTCTAAGATCTCATGCAAAGCAATCAATAAGTCCTTGCTTGTCTTTACTGACTTTTTGACGGTTAACGCTCATCCGCATAATCGGGAGAAGCGTTCAGTCTCACACTAACAATGGGTTTTTCAAAGTTATGCTTCGTTTTGCACAGGAGGCTATGAAATACGTGACTATCCTCTATCAGAACTCAATGTCTCCCTGCATCACCTGCGTTCAACACTCGCATGCGGCAAAACGCCTAATACTGTAACTTGAAGTAAACGCGTGAAGATTTGTTGCCATGTTATTGTTACGCAATAAAGTCCAACAGTGGAACAATCTGTATTCAAGTTTCGCGACTTGTCTCTGTAGATAGGCGAAGCAGAGGACATGAGTGAACTGCAAACTCATCACTGCACAACACCAGGACAGTGAACCTGCTTTTTGTGTTCTGTGGGTGTCATACCGGCAAATGAACTGTCAATGCAAAAATTAAATCAGTGTAGCTTTAATCGGAATTAAACTGCTGACTTAAGGTTTGCTAGAAATTTTTGCTTCTTAATCCCAATTTCGAAAAGAGGGACCGAATGACCGGTATGACACCCATTACCATAAACCATTGACCATTGTGCCCCATTATTGGGGACGCCCATGCCCTGTCAGTCGTAATTAAAGGCCCAATTTCAAACTTAGTTATATTCATTTATCTGTAACAGCAATGCTATGTTAATGTAATAAATACTATAATGACAATATCACTGCCGTGTTAACATCAAATAAGTAATCAGTGTTCTATATATTTGATACAGTACCCTATGTTTGATCCCACGTAACCCGCGTAGCAAACACGGTCCACAACAACAAGTGTTGCGCGGCCCAATAAAAAGTGTTGAACAGCCTATAATTGGGCCGAGGCCGCCACTGGGCACAGTGTTATTCGTTAAACAACAGTTTCTCATTGGTGTAAAGTTTCGGAGTTTTCATTGGACAACTCTGATGCAAGATCGCTGGATATTACAGGCGCGGGCTACGAATGCGATTTTATATGATTGTATACGGGTTATTCTATTCTTGTACGGTGAAAGGATACAACAGAGGTGTGACCGACGGGGGTACAAGGGTGCGAACCTCCCTGACAAGATAAATGCAAAAACAGAGCTCCCATTTGCTTATATTTCGATATTCAGTACTTTTTTGGTTTTCAGTAAGTTGTTTTTTGCGTGTTTCGAAAGTTTTTGGACTTATTTTCCGGTGATTTCTAGTTTTAGTATATAGAAATCAACATCCGGATACACTTTTATTTTTAAACTTTTTTTCTGAATGTTGGCGAGGGGCCGCCTACCGTGGCCAGTGGGCCTCTATCAGCTACGTTTCCCACCCTAGCTGAAAGCTCTAGCTGCGCAGTTGGTCTAAAGCTTAATTTTCCTGAGTAATTTTTTACGAGGCTATGCTAAAAATGCTTACAATCAACGTGGATTCAGCAAACGTTACCTGCACAACAGCCAGCGTACCAAGGCTGACAACGAAGCTATTCACAATGCAATTCGCAATGGTTAGTTTGTTAGTAAGAAGTTGGTTAGTAAGAAGTTATGGGTCGTGTGAAGATGAATTTCTTTGACGTATTAGATAAATACGAATATTGAAAGGAGAACTGTGAGAAATCAGTTCTTGGTGAGTTCAGTTCTGTTGTCTCTATATTCTGTAACAAAGGTACTCAGTCAGATTTGGGGGCCCCCGGTCGGGGGTACGGGGGGCCCTTCCTCCGGCTCTGGGTCTTCCATCAAGTGGTGTTACTGCTGCAACGGCCGAGCGTGTATTCAGGCATTCCAGGTGCTGAATTTCTGTATCTCATTTTTTCTGATGAAACATCATGGCCATTACTTAATTTAGTCAAAACCAAGTTCGCAACATGCCTTATTTTTTCCTTAATAATAGCGAAAGTACACGTGTCTGCGTAAAATGACCAAGCGCGTCAATCGTTGTACCTAGGGTTGCCAGATGCGTTTTGTAAAAATACCGACCATTCTGATTTGTCAACAGTGCGAGATCTAAGCTATGTCGTATTTCGCAAGCGGCACAGGGAAGCAGAGAGACAATCAGTATTGTTAAGCCACAATTACTAATTTGCCCGTATTTTGGCTGGCTCATTACATTTCAGTGTGTATGTGACGTAACAATCGCAACAACGATTGCGTCAAGAGCACCAAATACACTTTGCTGAAAGAACTGTCCTGACGAGATTCACTACTAGAGTCAATATAATTTGAGAAATTCTGCGTTATTTCTCTTTGAGGTTACGGCAAATTACTTATTTTCAAAATACCGGCCATCTGGCAACCCTAGTTGTACCGCCAGTTTTCCGGATACAGAAGGTGTTAAATACACCAGGCAGGGTGTGGCTGCATGCAAAGCAGTGTGTGGTAAAGTGCACGGAAGAAGCGACAAAAGTCTACGAAATTGTGGAACATTCTAGAGCAGTGATGGCGAACCTTATGCAGACCGAGTGCCCAAACGGCAACCGTAAACTCACTGATGTATTCCAAAGTGCCAACACGGCAATTTAACCCGAATGGGTCAACTGAGGTTTTGGGTTAGAAAAAATAACGTATAAATTAACATATTTTGTCTTAAAAGAAATGCACAATAACAAAGCTCCAACACTTTCAGTACATAGAATACATAATGCTTTCCTATTGTGTTCAATCACTCTGTACAGGCCTCTTGGAATGATCTTCAATTTTCTTTTTTCGCTACGCTCATTTTTTGGTGTTTAAAACTTGGAGTCTACAAAAACACGTAATTTAAAAAAATGAAGCACCCAGTTTAAAGCTATTCCTATGCAAAAGTAGCTACCACTAAAAAATAGATATACCCTGAATTAGCAATCTACTGCAATGATTCTCAAAAAATTGTCCAATCCCCGCTTAAAAGGCAACTCTAATGTTGCTATCCTCTCCAGTGCTACTGTTCGGAAGCTTCATTTTTATTTGACAATAATTGGTTATTGTGATGTAATAATGTGAAAATGTCCTTGCTTGTCTCATCCACAGGTTAATAAATGTAGGTAGTAGGCTTTACCATTAACTGAAAATGCTATAAGAGTAAAGCGAAACATTTGGTATAATAGCTTGCCAGCGAAACATTTGGCTCTACGTTCGTAGAAACAAAGAAGGTCCATAGTGACTAATTTCCCGTCCAAAACCAAAATAGCGTTACCAAAAATAATGCTATATCTGGCGGAAATGTTACCAAAGGGGAAAATCTCAAGCTACATGGTGTGTAGGTGGGTGTTCCTGATTGAGCACTGGGACATTAACTACTCCTTGGCTTAGCAGTGTATTTTCAGGTGGCTGTCCCGACCTTGGGAGCAGCCTGGCCCCGCATCCCTTTGCCTTTCTGATAACGAACTCTGTACTGGAGCGACGGTGCGGGTGCCGACAGAGAGGGCTATGAGTGCCACCTCTGGCACGCGTGCCATAGGTTCGCCACCACTGTTCTAGACGTTTGAATGTTTCATCACAAAAATTAAATTAACTGCACGTTAATATGTTTGAACAGTAACTGACCAGGTTGGGATCAAAACAGGATTGGAACAAATTTCGCAGGGAACCTGCTTTGTTGTAGGATATAAAAGTAACGGAAACTCTTCACAGTTCTTTTACAGTGGCGTACCTAGGGCAGGGCCGGATTTAACTCATTCGAGGCCCTAGCTTAATCCACTTGTGAGGCCCCCTCTCCCACTGTTACGAGGAAAAATGGAAAAGCGTTAATCAATTTGCGCAAAGTCGAAAATGACGATATTGACGCTCTAAAGGTACGGTCAATAAAAACTCTAAATCATTACTACAGTGCCCCACGATCACTGTGCTTAAGTTGCTACTTTGGACGCAAAAACGTTCAATGACACGTTATGGTTGAAATCATACCTGTTAGCTAGCAGCAGAGCCGGCCTTGAGCCGATGTAGGTGCATTGGGCCGCGCGTCATGGTGTTTGTGTAGATTGTTCATACTTGCCAGATACATCTTGAGAATTGCGCTTGAGAATTCCGTAGAAGCGCCAAACAAATTTCATTGTTAACAAAGAACGCTCTCTTCAGCACTAGCGAATTTCCTCTATTATCGAACGTTTGCAAACGTGCTCAATTCTCGTCTTAGCAGGGGCGGTTCGTCTAGACGGGCTGTAGCCCTTCCTGAAAAATGTAAGGCAAGAGATTCCGCCAAACGGCCAAACTCGCCTTAGGTTGGATTTAGTTACGAAAATTTCACAACAGCACAATCATTTTCGGTACTTCCGACACCATTTCGGCTCAGCGTTTCCTAGGATTCCAACAGAACCAATGTTTCGCTGCTTGCCAACGACACCACTCATGCGATGACGTTTTCAGCAGATTTGCCGATGAATTTGGCGATTTCGGGGCTGTCATCCACACAGCCCTAAAGGAAAGAAACCAAACAATTGGCTGCAAAAACATGGTGGTATAACCGCCTATCGCAAAGCGTTTTTGATATTTTGACGATGAATTTTTAAATAAAAAACGGAGGAAATATGACCTTGACTGTTTTTTACTACCTGAATTTCTTGGATATTGAATTTTATAATTAAGTTTAACAATGCTTTTACTAGTACTTTGGCGATATTCGCGGCATTGGATTCAAATCTGGTCGCCAATCTCGGGCTGCGAAAATACAGCCCTTCGTTTATCTGCACCAGTGCAGCTTGCAACTGTAGGCTAAGCTGATGAGCTTTCTAGGGTTGGCGTTTGAAGATGTATGGCAGTAGTTGGTGGATCTCATTCTAGGACAAAACAAGATGTGATTGGTTTAAAACATTGAAATATGAAAAATTTGAAGCATGAGAAATCTGGCAAGCCTATCAGCATTCAAGTACTATAAGTAGACCTTTAATTTTTTGATAAGGTGAACGTTGCAGCTGTAACTGATTGAGGATACAAACTTTTACTGGAAAAGCATAACAATCCAGTTCAAAAAAACGAGAAATCTTTTGTAAAACCATAAACTGTTCGAAATTTTTTGGAAAATTTAAACTTCATTTGAAGGAACATGATTAAGGTACCAGCTCAAAGAAAGTGGCTCTAGTCTAGGTCTGCTGCCACGACACGGTTTGAATAAAATGCTAAGCTTTGTCTTGTTAACAACAGCGCCTTATTAGTCGAGCGGAATGTTCCAAGTTTAGTGGTGCTGGTTTCGACTCTCGCCTTTGCAGCTTTGATGGCAGTGGTTTGGTTATGCGTCATACTTTTGATGGAACCGGTTTAATTCTTTTGTGTTCGTGTTTACGCTTTAGGGTTTGGTTTCATTAAACTTAAGTGAATGTTTTCTATGTATCAATAAGGACAACTGAAATAAGGACAACTATCAATAAGGACAAGTCACTCCAGCAGTCCTAATCTTATCAAACTCAAAATTACGAGTTTGATAAGATTAGGACTGCTGGAGTGACTGGAAACGCCACTATATTATAAAAACAGCCAGGGCGGCAATCCCATATGTTCAACCAGAGATGAAATTTCGCAGCCCTCCCGGCCAATTTCACCACGAGCCGCCACTGCGTCTTAGTTAGTACTTTACATCTGCGCTCTACCGTGATCGTAACACGGTTGACTGAACATGATGACGTCATAATATCACTGCTCAGAGGGGCCTCGTGCCTAGGTCTTGCGTTGGGCCCCGCACCTGGTAGGGCCAGCCCTGGCTGGCGGGAACAGGATAATTAATTCTTGCAGGCAAACCAACCGAAAACGTCAAGGTTAAATGTTTGACAAAACACGTGTCCTACGTTTTTTATAAGTTTCACATCTGTTTTTCTTATCTGTGCTCAGAAAAATCAAACACACTGCACATACTGTGGCGACACAAAAACAAAGCACAATTTAAGGACCACGTTGCGACTTGCTTGCCACGGCCATAAAAATCTCGCACACACGAGCAAAACACGTCAAGTAAAGCGATCCAAATGGTAGCAGCTGCTAGGTTCACGATTCGCGTGTTTGTTACTTTTTCAGATTCCTAAGAATCGAACGTAACGAAACCGTCGCGTGAAAGGATGTGAGCAGGGCCGGTCTTAGCAAGTGCGGGGCCCGATTGGAAGCACTTTTGCGGGGCCCCATTCAGTGGTTGTGCAGAAATTTTTGAGGGGGTCATCAAGTAATAATGGTAGAAATTATGAATGTGGTGAAAGAGCGAGGCTCGAAGGTGTAATACCAATCTAGGGGTGTCTGGAGGCATGCCCCCAATTTCACCTCTCCAGCAGTGACTTTCCATGTCCGTTGCACGAAGAACCGTTGCCAGGAAGTCTTCACTAGGGGGGATTTACGTTCGTGTGGGGGGACCTTGATATTGAAAATTTGATAAAATCTCCAATAATTTAAAAGTGTTTCATATTCCGATTTGGAGGCAGTGCCGTGGCAAGGCAGCCCCGTACCCCCCGGTCGGGGGTCCTGACCATTCGTAGGGGCTCCACAATGTATGTTGTATTAGTAAGTTAGAGCCGTCTCTCCACCCTTGACTTTTACTCTTCTGGTTTTTGCCCTCAATGCAGAACCGGTAGATTACGCATGTAATATCATGATTCGTTAATTTCGATAAAGAATTGCGGACGTTGGACACTATAGCAGTATTTTGTAAAGTTGTGTTACGTGATATTAAAGATGATATTAAAGGCCCCATCTGCATTGTTTTTGCGGGGGCAACAGCATTTTACACGGCTCTGCGGGGAGGCTTGGTACTTTGTTTGGCGGCCTAAGCCCACCAAAGACCCTCGTGGCGAGGGGCTGGTTCGACGGACATCTCCGCGACACCCAATAAATCCATGAGTTACTACACTCAATATCTCCTCTTTAGCCAGGTACCTACCGCGGGTATGGCAGGCCAATTGACCATGTTTTAAATGAAATTAACAACATGCTTGATATGATCAGCCAGCAAAGATAAGATACCACAACTGAGCTACAAAACATCAACAAACGAAAAAGCGTGTCAACAAGCCTCCCTGGATTTTGAAATTTGATAATTTTCCATTAACTTCTTAGTATAAAAATGTTTGTCTCTTAGTTTCGAGTTGGTAAAATGAAATTTCACCACTATTGGCCCGCACCCCTGGAAAAATGCGTTTGGCCACCACTTGGGAAAATCTACCATTCCCCGTGGAAGAAATCTTTTCGACGACCGTGCTCCTTTGTGTTTAGATAGGGCTTCTCGAACTTTTTGCACATGTCGCACTACCCATTAAACGCATCATTTTGCGACACCTCATCTATGCTGGTGTAATAATACAGTTGTACAAATAGGGCAATGTTTTTCAGTTTTCAATTGACCAAATCATTTTCGATCCCGAGCAAAAGTTCTTGGATGTTGGAGCTGGATCTGGACCCAAAAACTTTAGGTGTCTGGACCTGGAGCCAGAGCCCTAGCTTTAAATTTGAGTTCCGGCTCCGCAGTCCTGCTTACGGAAAATGCAGTTGTTAAGATTAACTTATTTTTGTGCTTTAACATTAGCAAAGTTCCTCAGAATTTTGTCCAAGATTAAGCCTCTGCGAATTTCGGATTCAATGGACATAATCGCTTAAGTATTTAGGTTCTCCTGTGGGATTGATGATTTCAAATAAGTTTTACACACTTTTAGGTTAGAAACGCTCCTTTTCCCGGATGCCGCGGTAACGGTGATGGTCAAGTAAATCCTGAGGGCAATTAACAAATTAGGGAAAGAGGTTGCCTTATTATATCTCTGCAAAGGAAAATGAATAACGCTATTAAAAGATCGACTAAACACTACACATTTTAAATCACGAACTAAACTTAATCTTCAGAAAGCAAGTGCCAGTAACTATTGAAACACCAACAATTATCGAACTGTATGTTGCAGCAACTATTTAAACTTAGTCTGCCAGGTACGAAACGCCTACAACTGATCTGAACCAGAAAACAACTTCAATACTCCAGCCTTCTCTGCCTTAACTAGCTACCATTGAAAAACTAGACCACACATTATCGAACAAAAATGAATACTGTTACGATTCCAGAACGAATTCTAATGATAGAGGTTATTAAAACCTTTGATTTTGCTTGGCAACGGATCCCATGCTTAAAAAATACTGTGGGCCCCGCGCCAGCACTACATAAGCAGCTTCAATAGAAAGCGTAAGTTTGCATAGGTTAGAAGGCGTAGCGCGGGGCCCGTTTGGAAGCAACCGGTCCAATCGGCTAATGGCCGGTCCTGGATGTGAGGTTCTGAACCAGAACCGTAGCTAGAAAGCTTTCAGTAGGGGGCTTTACAGTTGCGCAGGTGGACTTCACATTCTGAAAATTTGATAAAATCTCCACTGATTTATAGTGTTTCATATTTAAATTTGGGGATGCTGAGCCCACCAATGCTCCCCTGTGGCGACGGGACTGGTTTAAACTTCTCTTGTGCTGTCATTATTGAAATACAAAAAGCTACAATCATCGAATCAAGTAAGGCTGAATAGAGCCCAGTAAACATTAAAAAGTTTTTTCCTTGGCCTTCATAAAATATCATCTAGGAATTCGTTGAAATTTATTTACCTATGTTTGTCACTTTAATGCACCGAACTCTTATACTGGGCAACCTATCCTAGAACATTGCGACCTTTTACTTCGTTTTTAAATTCTTCTGAATCTTGAAAGAAAACTCTCCTGAGCAGTTAGTGATCAAGAAGTAAGGGTCCGCCTGGTTGGAAAAACTAAAAACCACTAAGGCATCATCAGCCCAAACGCGATTTTGTCATTTTCTGCTGTTACCCCTTTCTTTGTCTCTTTGGGTAGAGTTCTGCTGTTGCCACTTGGCAAAGTGACTTTTGCTTGCTATTCAAGCTTATTAAGATCTTCTTGCAGTAGCTTAGCACGGGAGCTGTACAAACTTGCGCAAGTACTCAATAGCAATCTGATTTCTGAATGACTTTGAATAAAACTAAAATGGAAAAAATCACATTTAGAAGTAACAAACGAGCTTTACGTAATAGAAACGCTAACAAAAGTACAGTATTGCTCAGAAGCAACCATGTGTTTATTGTAGGATAATGCTGCTATAGTCCTCACATAGCTCTTATCTGCTGTACAACTTTAAGCTTTGCTCAGGTGCATTTCAAACGCGAAGAGCAGCCACAAATTCTTTCGACCTATTCACATGTAACAATCGGTACGATTCAGCATACAGAGGAAGCAGCCAACGTGCTTTGAGTATATCAACTCAACCAGGGTTCCCATTGCTGTTTTTTTCCACCCAGATCTGGGTTTTTAGAGTGGATCAGACTGTCTAGGTTTAATTATGAAAAATCCCGTTAAATCTGTTTTTTAGATATGAATTTGGGAATGTAGTGTTCTTATGCGATCACCAGGTAAGCAAATTACTTATATCGGTGAAACAAAGCATGTTCAGTCAATGTTGCACCCTCACACCAGCATCGATATCAAAGATTGAAGATTACTTGCGATCCGGTAAAGTCAGTCATGTAGTTGCATGTGCAACAAAAGTAACATGAATAAGTAGCAAACGGTTACGTAAACACTTGAAAGATTTACAGTTGTGTGAACTACGTAAAAGGTCATTGTCTCAGATGCCAATTTTATATTGATGAAAAATGTTTTAAGAATGAATGTTTAAATTTTTTGGCTACCCTACGCATGCAAAATGAAAAAACGATTGCCATTGCAGGAAAGCTACATTGCCAGCTTAGGTATTTTAGATTCCGTTGCAGATCAAGACCTCACAAAAGATCCAAGTTCGATAGCAAATGCGGTCCTACATTTTCCCCACCTTGCACCTGAAGAACAGCTGGAGGATATATCGAAGATTTAAACATGTCTTTGTCCAATAAATCTATCCCTGATTTCTGGTATTATATGCGTAACATCAAAGACGGCTTACATAACCCGGAATTCGGAATATTTTGTGATTTAATGACAGATTTGGGTTTTGCCAGTCTACTGCATCACTAGAAAGAACATTTTCACTTGCTAATCATATTTTTTAAAATGCGAATTTGCTAAAACCGCGACTGTTTAGAAAATTGTTATCAAAACAAGCATTGTCAAGAAGCAGCCATAAAAACGGTTATTGGATACCTAAGCCAGTGAGAATTGTCACTAATAGAATATCTCACCAGTGTTACATAAAATGTTTTGAACAATTGGATTCAAATGTTACATGTTCACGCTGCGGACGAAAATTTGGAAGAGGAACTTTAAGGAAATCAGGATTTTAATCACTGTTTCGCCCCACATATTTTCATCCGTTCTCTATTTGCAAATTAAAATTTCCCTTTTTTATGGCAGAGAAATGTTGTTTTTCATCAACAATCTGCGTGTATTAGAAATTATTGAATGGGAGTCCTGGATCAACAGTCGGCGACTCAGCATGCGGCTTGGCCAACGGTTGTACTGAAATTTATGCAAACTCGTTGAAAGACCCTGGTGTTATCAACACGGAATCTGATTAGGTGAATAAAACTAAATTTCATGAATGATTAAGACATAAAATTTTGACAAATATTTGTCGATTTAACCATATACCGGCAATTAAAGTTATGCGTACCACACTTTCCTGGAGCCCCCCTTTGATCTTGAGGCCCTAGGCTTAAGCCTATATAACCCATAGGTAAATCCGGCCCTGCTGCAGTGACATGCTACCGTCTCACACGCATAACAATCCCTTCATAGTCGTTCTGTTAAAAAGAAGCACCACGCTGGTGGTCTTAAAATGACGTCAAATTTTACTTGTCTACAATTGTCCCAGTCGCATTGACTCAATGTATGGAGAACAGAACCAACCAGACCTGTAGCCAGGTTTTAACGTTTGGGGAAGCAAAATACAGTTTTAGGGGCGCAAGACGTTTGTTCTTATTATGTTTAAAACAAATTTTACTGGGCACAACAAAATTTGGAGGGCACTGGCCCCGAATACGGGCCTGGAACCAAACGTAGCTGATTATATCACACATCCATACTAGGCACAGAAGTGCCTTATCACTTTGGACAGGCAACTGCTATTCCCTCCCCTGGGGGGCGTCAGTAAATTTCCAGTAAAGCGCGTGCCTTTGTTACGCGCTCTACAACATGGAAAGTTTTTGAACGAGAAAGTGTTCCGTCCAATTTACATATTTGAAGTCAGTGTGCTTGAAACAAAGGACAATTACTTACGGGAGGCGTGCTTGAGAAAAGGTTAAGAACCACTGCTTTATACAGTTATTTCTCGTCACTCACAAATAGAATAATTTGGGGAATGATAATCATTTGCGTGAAATAATTTTCAAAGATTAAGTGCAAGTAGCTACAGTTTAAGATGTGCTGAAACACTGGGTGTTACTGCATGCTTTAAAATTAGATCGTAGGGCAGTATTTAAGTCAGGCTTGTTGTCGTAGATATTGGTGTTCTCCAGAAACCGACTTGATATTTGACGAAAGCATGAATTTGACCTTGACTTTTTCAAAACGTGGTTTCAATTCTGACGTATTTCATAACTGTAAGCCTACTCCAAAATGATATTCTACGACAGGGGTCTCCAAACTACTGCCCGCGGGCCAAATTCGACCCGCAAAGCCATTTCATCAGGCCCGCAAAGGCATTATGTTACTAATGAAAAATTTTGTATTAACGAAAAATTTGTGATTTGGTAGAATGCAACATATCCCGATTCCCGAAACAATCACATTATGTAAGATGTTCGGCCCTCCAGCTGTTGTGTAATAGGTTATGTGGCCTTCTGGCAAGAAAGTTTGGAGACTCCTGTTCTACGGTGTTCCTCATTTGAGACTGAGAAAACGTCAAGCGTGTGCTCAAGGCGTGTTCTGGAATACAGCCCAAACACCTTTTACCAATAACACCCAAAATCACTTTGCGTTACAATATCAGACCAACTCTACTCGCAACATCATCCCAGATAAAATTTAACCTGATGTAGCATTAAACTGGTAGTGCGTCTCACAGTTACTTGCAGTGATTACATTTGGTTATGTGGTTTTACTTTAGCCAGCGAAAAGTTAAAAGTAAAATATGAATGAAATAGACATGGCGCCGTACCCGTTTGAACATATTTTTTTCTGTTATCAGTATAGTCACTTTGTACCTCATTGGTAGGTGATGATTTTTACTGCGTGCAATGTATAAATCACGGTGCTTTGTAAAGCTTGAGAATTTGCAATTTAAGAACGTTACCTCTCACCAGCACCAGGATGAAAACAATGATTCGGCTGCCTGTCACTGGTCGCTGCACTTGCCAGCTCGGTGCTCTGCATGCCCAGCTCCACGCTCACGGTCATAGATGGCGGAACCGGGGGGGCCGCATGGGCCTAGGCCCCTAACTATTTCTTCTGGAGGGGGCCTGCCACCCACCTTTAAATTTAGAATTTTGCTTAAAATAAGGTTGATTAACACAATTAGGATTGGGTCCATTGTTAAAGTAAATCATTTAAACTTTAGCAGAATTTTGGCAGCATCGTTTGTAATACATTATTTGTCATTTGGCAGTGAAACTGGCAGGATTTCGTAAATGCTTGGCAGAATACCATGTACAATCTGATCACCCTTCTCGGGTTTGCTTACCGCATTGGTGTTGTCGAACAGTGTTGCCAGATGGTATAATAAACCATTTTTTACAAAGATGGTGTAATTTTACATGCATGTTTGTAGATAAATGTCGTGCCACTCCATCGATAAATTCTTTTAATTTGATGTAATTTCAAGCTTTTCGACACCATTCTAAATAGTAAAATTTTGCTGTATCTTATACGCAAAATGAAATATTTGACAGATCAACTTCAACTGGTTTTTGTTTTTGCATTAGCAACACCAAATAGCTATATTTTATTTTTGCATTGCAACTTTCCAACTTGCTACACGCGGTCTTATAGCCCGAGTCTTCGATTACAATTTATATTGAAGAACGCGAGCTTGCTTGCTTTGTACTGTATATCTGTGCCACCACCAACGGTCCCAATTCACTAAGTTGTTTACTCGGGCTATTTTCATTCGGCCTTATCACTGTTCATATATTTTCGTTCCATGTCTGGCCTTTCGTGTCCTCGTTGCAGGTGACCTGAACAAAACAATATCGTTCGTAGTAGGCGTTCTCTCGACTTAATTCGCTCGAGCCTTACTCGGGCTCATTTGTTAGAGCCCGACGTGCCCTATGCAATTAAGTTATTTTCAAAAATAAAATTAATATCAGACTAAATTTTTTTATCAGACAACTCGTCGATAACCATCTCAGGATCAATGTCACATCACTATTATTCGTCAAAAAAGCCAATCCATCAGATGGTTTTGCCCAGGCCCGTAACCAGCTTGGGACACCAGGGGTGGCAAAGAGTTTTGTGAATGGGGCCTAATTTTTTAAACTATGTCCAATGGTTTTCAACTATGCCGAACAGATTTTTCCAGGGGTGGCGAAAAGGTTTGTAGGGGAGGCCTCGCCCCCTTCCCCTGGTTACGGGTCTGTGTCCAATAGTTTTAAAGTATGTCCAACACATTTTACCAGGGGGGCTATAAATTTTTCTAGCTAGTTACGGGCCTGTTTTTGCCGCATAGTGCTGCATAGATAGGCTAGCAACCGTTGAAGCGTTGAAAATGAACGTTCATTTGTTGTTGTTGAGACTGGCAACGTTGCAAATAAGCGCAACAGTGTGTGGATGTTTGAGAAAAACACACAATTGGCCAGTGTCTCTGTAAGGCTTAACTCGCAGCTCAGAGTTTGGTTTACTGGCTCTGCGCCTATGAGAGAGGGGTCTAGCAGGTACATTGTTCCGGGGCCCGACAGCTACGGAGGGGCCTGAGTCAGAAGGACAGGCCCGTAACCAGCTTGAGACAACAAGGGGGCGAAGAGTTTTCTGAGAAGGGCACACTTTTTTTAACTATGTCCAGTAGTCTTTAACTTTGTTCAGCAGATTTTTCCAGGGGGACAAAAATTTTCTAGGGGAGCCTTCACCCCCTTCAACCCCCCTGTTTATGGGCCTGCTGAAGGAACGGTGTGCAGACAATTGAGACCAATTCATTTGAGACCATTCATTTGCGACCACTTCATTTGAGACCATGTTCATTTGAGACCTGTTCATTTGAGACCACATTCATTTGAGACCATATTCATTTGAGACCGTATTCATTTGAGACCACATTCATTTGAGACCACAGTCATTTGTGACCACAGTCATTTGAGACCACATTCATTTGAGACCACAGTCATTTGAGACCACATTCATTTGAGACCACAGTCATTTGAGATCACATTCATTTGAGACCACATTCATTTGAGACCACATTCATTTGAGGCCACTTCATTTGAGACCACTTGCGACCGTAATGAGTAGATATATAATAAAATATCCATAGCTTTTGTAGCTGTATGCAGTCATGCTGTTAGCAGGGAGTATGATTAAGATATGATGTCATTACATATGTAAGCGTGAAATGCACGGCACGCCACTGTGAAGTAGGAATGTTCACTAGAAAACATTACGTTTACAAGCAGTAGCATAACATGTAAGTTATAAATAATTGGTATCGAACTGGCATTGCTTTGCATAGCAGTACATTATCAGGAGGGTAAAAAAATCAATCTAAACAAATGTGGACTTTTCTTGAAGTTTTCATCTGTGGAAAAAATATGTGTTTTCAACACGGTAACCAGTTCCCACGCTAAAATGTGCTTTACTTTGCGATTCATCACTGCTTATTATGAGTGCAAAAGATAAGAAATCATAAGTTTTCAGCTATTTTTAAAAAGTCAAATGTGAATTTCTTGCTGGGAGTCATATTTTTATTCGAACAAAGAGCTTTTGAACACATCTTCGCATTTGTGTTAATGCAAAAGTGTGCGTGTTTGAAAGAACACATGACAGTCCACTATGTGTTTTGTGCTCTTTGCATGGTTTACCCGGGCAGCGCTGTTATCTGGAATCTCCAAGACTGCAACAGACAAAGCATGCAACGAGTGCAAAAGACTTGGTCAATCGAGACTGGTCTGTGTTTAAATGCTCGGACACAAATGTAGTTTTCCAAAGAGCCATTTTCTTGATTCTGGTCATAAGAAATAGCAAAAGGTCCCCAGGCATTGACGGTAAAACCAGCGACTGCCCTTCCAGATATTGTTTATATTACCGGTATCTTGAGATGCCTTTCTGCCAGTAACTGTTCTCATCTGAACTTGTGATTGTCGTTTTTTCGCTGATTTCCTCATGGTAAGACCGCTGCTTGTAAAAAAACTACCACATTAAATTACTCAAAAAGATTTGGCATATTCTCTTAGTTTTGTGTACTTGATTTTATTCATTTTCCACTGAACTTGAGGATCACCGAGACAACTAAAATATTAATGTGTGAAAACGAACAGAAGCCGGAGCCACACTCATGAAAACTAAAAGCTCCGGAGTAGGAGCTGTGTCATTTTTACGACGGCTTCGCAGCCCTGAAATAATCCACACTGCAGCCGGGCACGTAGACGATCCAGAGTAAAATTTAACAAAAAAATTGCTTTAGCAACAACCTCAAACGAGTATCATAGTAAATTAACATCTGCAAGAATCCGACAAGTCATAGTAGTAGGCTACTGAAGTTAACTCAATAATCGATTAGTGATCGAGCATTTTCGCCCCTTTTGTGTTGTTTTACCCCCCTATCGCTTCCTTTGTATTTTTCGTCCCCTTGCCCATCAAACTCGCCCTCAAGGGGGCGATTCCGCCCACTGTGAGAACCACTGGGATAGAGGGTGACTCGGCAAGAAACAACATCAACCCGAACAATAAGAAGAAACCAGAGATACAAACAAAAACACCTGAAAAATAACATGTCAATATGGCTAGCCAGGCTGAGTGTGAAAGGTGCTTCGAAGCTTATGCTGTGATTTCCACCTACATTTTCAGGTGCTCTGGTTAACGTTGCTGCTTGAAAGCTTTGCTGAAAAAAAAACGATTCAGTCGCGGGGTTTTAGCTAACACGGCCAGATTCTTGCGCTTTGCCTCCTTACAAACTTTTTGGGCATTTTAGCTCCTGAAGGCATTGCAAATATCGGCATCGCGCTAGCTAAACACTGCAGTCTCATTTTCTGGTCTTTCGTTCTACAAATCGACTGATTAAAACCTTTTCTGAGGAAACACGCATAGCATGTGGTGCACATGGCTTGACATTACCACTTTCATGTGTTTATGATGTAAAACAACAATAGTAACCATCGAAACAAAAGTGCGTTTCCATCATACGTTGTCTTTACGATGAAACAAAGGTCACAGTTCGGCTGGGCAACCTCTAGAGCAGGGGTGGGGGACCTGCGGCCCGCGTGAACATTTGACACAGCCCGCATCAGAAGTTTCGTTGCCCAAGTTAGAGTGCAACATCGCCTCAAAACAAAGCTCCACGATAAGCAGGTACTTAAACAGTAAGTCAAGAGAAACCACTCGTCCCCATAGTTACATAAAGCTAGAATTTTAGGATAAAATCCATAAAATCCATTGATTTTGTAGCCCGCCAGCGATAATGCACAATTCATGCGGCCCGTGATAGTAAATAGGTTCCCCACCCCTGCTCTAGAGTCTAGACAACACAAGAAGTTGGGGAGCGTTTTGATACTATATACCAGAGGTTCTTAACCAGGGCGGCGCGCCAGCCCAGGAGGCGTCAATAAATTTCCATGGGCGCGAGCCCTCACGCCCGCCCCCTGCAGCATGGAAAGTTTGATCAATACATTTACCAATAAATACATTTGGTTGTACAGCTTATTTAAAGTGAGGAGTGCTTGAAACAAATGACAATCACTTAAGAACCACTTCTATACACTGAACAGCAACCACAGCAGGACTAGCTTTAGCATGCCAGTAGTATCGTGTTCGCGACTTTGTGCAGTAGGTGTGATGCACGGAGTAGATAATCATACCGATGCTAAAAGACCGATTACTAAAAAAAGTTACAAGTAAAATTCAAATATATTTGCATTGAACAAAAACAAAAATAATTATATTCAGTAGTGATTACTAAATCTGGCAGCAAGTCAAAATTGTAAAGAAAGCAATAGATGTAGGCCTACTCACTGCAATATTGGAATATAGATTTTTATTCTTGTATCGCCTCCGAATCACAATATTTCAAAGGAGTATTTTATTTTAAACAAAAAATTATCATCACGGGGCGCCCCCTTGGAGTGAGGGGCCCGGGTAAATTACTCACGTTGCCCCCCCTGAGCGGCCTTGAGTGCGGGTGTATTTACAAGCCAGCGTGAGTCATCCCTGGAAGGGCGCAACCTTGCAAAAATTCAAATGAATCGTCACCTTGCAAAACTTCAGGTCTCCCGCAAAGAAGTGAAAGGTAGATCATAAAGAGTACAACCTTAAGCTTTGATCAGATGCAGTGAGGTTTGAGCCAGGGAGAAACTTGACTGTAGGGAGCCCACTGGCCAACATTCAGAAAATATTGAAGAAACTAGAGCAAATTCGGTATTGAAAGGCTATACAAAAACCCGAAATCACTGGAAAACAATACAAAATATACAAAAACCCGAAATCACTGGGAGCCCTGGTCAAATGCGGCAACACGCCTACTACCGTAACTTGAAGCGAACATTTCAAGATTTATTGGCGTGTTTTTGTCTTTATTGCGTAAAGTTTGTAAGGCGAGTGCTTCCGCCTTTTCCACTACAAGAACAACTACTTCTTGAACAAGATATGCGGAACGTGGCAAAAACCAAAAACGCGGCCCGGGAAACACTCGATCATTCCTGAGTCCCGATCATTACTCGAGGCCCAAACGTCGCGTAAGGACAACACGCAAGCGAAATTACGTAGCGATTCTGCGAACGTTACATACCGG
>Ga0210059_1001398_pt1 | contig 36147 bp, 34 predicted proteins | sample Ectturendosymbi2_FD_188042 | JGI IMG/M metagenome (GOLD analysis project Ga0210059, IMG submission 188042) | Ecteinascidia turbinata endosymbiont from Florida, USA - Sample 2 (SPAdes) (version 2) | ecosystem: Host-associated > Tunicates > Ascidians > Unclassified | place: Key West, Florida... | reverse complement strand
AGTGTCTTTACGATTGAGGTTATGCACAGTCCCATGGGTTCTGAACTTGTTGACCCATCTGTAGATCATTGAGTGGACAGGAAATTCACGACATCCGAACCGTTCTTTGAATTGCAATTGAGCTGCGAGGATAGACTTCTTTCGAAAATATGCCTCAACTATAAATATATTTTGCTCAGTAGTCCATGGCATCTCGAAGGTCAAATTTGGTAGACTCTTAAAACATTAGTTCCACTTGGTAAATCTGAAAAATAAAAAGAATTGATTAATTAGTTCAAAAGTTATTCAAGTTCAGATGATGACCGTTTTTTTGTGTCACCCTGTACTACTGTGAAAGCTCTTGCAGGCTGCAACAAAAGATCTCGCGGGTCGCATGTGACCCATGGGCCGTATGTTGTGCAGGCCTGGTTTAAGGAAATGATTTGATTGGTACATGACTAACAAACATTATTGTCAAAAAATAGATTGTTGGTGTCACAAATATCTGCTCAAAGCTTTCATGTGGATTCAGTAGAAAAGTCTGAAAATGAAAACATGACACTCACATTGTTTGTTTCTAGTCACCACACATTTGAACGGTTTGTGGCAGTGTGGTGTAAGTATAGGCCTGTGGGCTGAATGTAGCCTGCCACAGCTTTTCAGTGGCCCGTGAAAGCATTCAGGAAAAATCTTCAAATCTGAAATTTGTTTAATAGCGTATGAGGTTACATTTGTCTCTGAATTGCTTGCGCTAGATAAAGTGCATCTGCACAAGAACAATTAATAATATTTTTTCTGTGTACGATTTTGTTTAATTTATTATATGATCTGATTAGTAGGTATGGCCAGGCAGCTCATCCTCTGCTGGGGCACCTGTCTGGATAACCTCTGTGTTTTTTCAGTGCCCTGGCATTCATTGTCTTGAAGAGTACATTTGGCACAATTAAATCAGTATCGCAAAATAAATATCTATCCGCTAAATGCGGCCTTCTCTAAGTGGCCCTTGAGCCAAATTAATTGCCCATCTCTGCAATACATGTAGGTATATAATTTTAATTAGAACAAGCATAACATCTTATGATATAGATGAGCAATACCCTAACGGTGTCAGAGACTGCAGAGAGCTTCTGGAAAATAGTCAGCAAAGAAAGATTTCTCAAACAGAAACATTTCATACTAAAAATGCACTCAATGCTTAGAGAGACATATGTGTGTGAGAGTACATTTTCTATGATGAAGTAAATGAAATCTAAATATAGAAATGGAATGGCAGATGAAACACTGGACAATAGTCTCCAACTTGCACCACCAACATAGGTATTGATTAAGGAACGATAACCTCAGAGAAGTCTTAACCACAGGTACCCCGCACTGATAGATATTTGTAATGAATTGCTATTTGGCATTGTGTAATAATTTCAATGACACACTAGTTTATCTTCCCTTCTTTAGCTTTAAATGTTGTGAATCTGTTGTTTTACACACCATTTTAATGGAAGTAGCCCGCAAGTTGTCATGTTTTTGTAAAATGGCCTGTAGGTCAAAAGTAGTTGGACCACACTGGTATATGGTATTGGCATACTTGGTCATATATTAGTGTGCATAAATTACAGACCATGGAACTAGGTTGAAAACAGTCATTAAGGTTATGGAAGTTTAAGTTGTTGATTTTGCCTCAAAAACCATGAAATGTGATAAGGATGCTCCTTAACACTGCAAATCTGAGCATTGTTTTAATGTATCCCAATTTGACAGAGGCATATGGCACCTTACAGTTTTTCAGTTATTTTCCCTGCTAGTCTTCAGCTAATTATTATTATTGTTATTTTGTTGGCGCTGTTAACTGCTTGGTTTTGTAGCACCAGGTCTTTATTTTTTATACTTTTTTCTTGTTTAGTGTTTGGTTGATATATTCTATTACATATGGTTGACATTGTTCATTTTTGACCTACTGGAAATTTATCTGTATTCTATGTATGGAATCCCTCAATCTTTCTCCGGTTTGTGTATATTTTCTGTATTGTATTAAGAAGTTCTCAACTGTTTCTGAAAGTCCACAATCCTGCCACAGTCTATCTGAATGTATGCCCATCTTGTGCAGATGATGTTTAGTCAGCAATGGCCATTACATTGGGGCCGATCCACAGATCCACAATTGGAAGTTGATATTTGATATCAGAGAGCAACTCTCAGCAAGGCTCATTTGTATGGAGGCTTTTTTATAGATTACATCGAGATGAGTGGTATTGTGTGATGTGGATAGTTTAGCCAGACAGTTGGCTGTATGGTTACCAGGAATACCACAATGGCCAGGGATCCATACATACACAATCTTGGTTCCCTTGCTGAGAAGTGTTTGATTAAGCAACATTACTTTGTTGACAAGTGCATCTGTTGAAATATCAGTGTTGCTGATGGACTGTTAAGCGCTAAGGCTATCTGTAAGTATAACAGCTTGGTGCATGTCGGATGAAGTTATCCACTAGAAGGCTCAAAGATTTGCATAGTTCCAAACTGTGAATTGAAGAGTAGTTATTTAATTAGGTTTTCTTTACATTGTGTTGCTATCCTGCTTCCTGTATTTCGTTCTGTCTTAGAGTCATCTGTGTAGATGTGGATGAAGCCTTCACAGTTTTCATGCAGATAATAAAGATAGTGATTTTGCATATGTGCATTAAGTTCTGTCAACGAAAAGTCTATAACAGTTCTACAGAAGATCCATAGTGGAATATGACTGACATTGATAGTATTAACCTTATGTATGCTTCTCCAAGTTCTTGGCATGATTCAGAGATCAAGGGTGAGGTGGGAAGATTGTGGGAAGTTGACAGATAACCTTTGTATTTCAAGCAGGGGATCTTATACCTAATGTGGAGTATCTTTTCTCCATAAGTATGTGAAAGGCAGTAAGATGGAGTACTTCTCATTGTTCCTGTGCGAAGTTGTAATGCCTTGCATTGGATTTTTTTGTCTTATCTAGTGCTGAGATAGAAGAAAAGACACGCTTCCATACAGAATTTGATTACACTGCAATAGGAGTTCTGTACATATTTAACAGTTCTTGCTACTCCCCAATTCATACCCAGTAACATTCTCAGAAGATTTAGTTGTTTCATGCATTTAGAACAGGGGTCTCAAACTGAAATTGCTCCGAGGGCCAAATGAGGACTAATAAAGTAACCTGAGGGCTGCATTATGACTACCTAGGGCCACATTATGATGTTGATGCAACAATGGCGGTGCTTGAACCTTACTAGAAACATATTTTACATCTTATTTTCTGCAAAAGATATGAGTAATAGGCAAATCATTTCTAGCCATCTCTACATTTGTTTAAAAGGAACTTGTTCACTTGCTAGCTGAGAACTTTTAAACACCAGTGAAAACTATATAATATAAATGTTAATTGCTTGAAAATTCCTAAAAAGCATCGTGAGCTGTGCAAAACACCCTCACAGGCTACATGCAGCCTGTGTCTTTGAGACCCCTGATTTGGAGTGAAAATGTTCAATATGGGAATGGCATGCGCCATTACTCTCGAAAATTATACCTAACTACTTGAGACAGTTTGTGTTTCTCATCAGAAATACTTGGTCCTTGTCTGTAGTAAAAAGAACTATTGCTGCTTTTGATTGAGAATTTAAATCCCCATTTGCCACACCAGGTTTTGACTTTTTGCAGTGATTTCTGGCAGAGGTTGTTAATTATTTTATACATGATCCAGTATCTCAGAAAGCAAAAGTGTCTGCATTGAGGCCAGCTGGTGTTTGTATATAATCAGGAAGATCATTACCTACATTGGAAAACAGAATCAGGCTCAGTATGCTTCCTTGAGGAATCCCAGTGGCAGTATGTCTGATCATAAAGAGAGAAAAGCCGACATAGACTTGAAAACTGCAATTTGAGAGAAATGAACAGAAAAAAGTGAACAAATTTCCTCTTATGCCCATCTTCAATAGTTTAAGTAGGAGTACATCCTTGCACATCCTAACATACACTTTTTCTATATCAATAACAACTGCTATAACATAATGTTTGTTAGCTAAAGGTTTGTTGGTTACATCATGAAAACGCATAATATGATCCATCATTTGTTGTTGACTGTGGAAACTTGATTGGACGTTACAAAGCAGACCATGGTACTCCAGAAACCATTTTAGTCAGCTAACTACCATTTTTTCAATAATTTTGCAAACATTACTGGTTACAGATATTGATCAGTAGGAGGATGGAAGATTGGAAGGTTTTCCTTGTTGATATATTGGAATTACAATAGAATGTAGCCATGACTGTGGGATCACGCTAGTTGCCCAGATTTGGCTCAACATATAATCTACCATTTCAAGAAAATGTTTGGTTAAATGTGTACACATCACATAACATATCTTGTGATACCCTGGGGCAGTGTTTCTGGTGTCACCAATCGCTGTTCTGAGTTCATCTACTAAGAAATATGAATTTATTCTTGGATCTCGGGCTCTGGTTTCTAAAGAGGCTTTACAGAGTTCATACAGTATGTTTGGTAAATTCCTAGTGACAACTAACAACTAGTGGATAATTTGAGGTGGAGCTCACAGTTTGAAAATGATTCCAAAGCATATTAGCTTTGTGTTGGTTATTATTTGCCATAATGCGATCCATTTCAATCTGTGGGATAAGCGTATGTGTTGCACCACTAGAAAACTTTTTTACTGTTTTCCAGAGCGTTAAAAGTTTTTTTGGTGTTGTTACTAATGGAAAAACGATTGCACCATGACAACTGTTTAGCTTCCAATATTATTTTTCTAGCTTTTGCTCTACATCTTTTAAAAATTATTGTATCCGTAGGGCTCTGGTTCATTGCATACAATTAAAAGCATGATTTTTATTTTGTAATATGCCACTTCACATTCTTTGTTCCACAAGGGAACAGGGATTTTGCTGATCAATTTAGTTTGAGGAATATACTCATAAGCAGATTCATGCAAGGTTGATTCAAAAGCAGTATTCATTTGAGTGACAGAAACATGTCGGAAAATGCTGATGTGATGTTTTTTCTCACACTGAAAACTAAAATCTGTCCAGTTAGCTTTTGTGAAGTTCCACTTCCCACTAGTGGCCACTTGCTAGATGATGTGGATCGACAACATGATGGATATGGATACTTAACACATTGGTAGCCAGTGTATGAGTAATATCGTACTTTGAAGTCATGCACTGAGCTGCTAATTTTGCACCACTTTGCATTGGAAATATTTCGCTCAAGTTTTTATTGGAAACTAGGCTAAAATCCGAGTCTTTTGAGCCTTTGATCGGCTTTCTAGCATTGCTGGTTCAGGAGTTAGGGTAACCCTGTTTTCGCAATTAAGTTTGAACCATACAAAAAGGCTCAAAGTCTCACATTTTAGCCTTGTTTCCATTAAGATCTTAAGTGTAATATTACCATCTAGCAGATGAGCCCAGGCACAGGTGACATCAACCAAAATAGCAAAAAAACTATCCAACTTATGACATCAAACCATAAATTTTTGTTCATTGCTGACTCGAAAACTTGCCGCATCTTTTGAGGGTTTGAACAGCACTCTAGCGCAATCAGTGGAGAAGTTATGGAGTTGCAAAGTGATTGCCTTTTAAGTGGCCCATGTAAAATCAGGCTGGCTTCAAAGGTGTGAAGATTGAGTGGTTACTACCTAGGAACTCATTTGTGACATGGGTGGAGCAGCTGCGAGCAATTCGATCTGAGACTAAGGCAAGGTCTAGTGCAGGGGTTGGAACCTTTTTGGCTAAGAGAGCCATGAAACCTACATGTTTTTAATTGTATTTTTGTGAGAGCCATATAATTTTTTTCAACACCTAATGCAACTAGCTTACTAACTAACGTGTGCATTTTTAAACAAAATCAACAATTTTAAACAATTGTAAATGTCTGAATTTTCTCTTTAATAACATGCTTCTTACTGTTAATGCGTCTTCTGGTGCTGAATGGTGTTGCTGATGGCTTTGTGGTCTGATAGATGGAAAATTACAGAAAAAGTTTCATTCGTAACAATCATGTTAAGAAAATATCAAGCAAGCCAGATTCCGTCATCAAAAGAGCCACATCTGGCTCGCGAGCCATAGGTTCCCGACCCCTGGTCTGAGTAGGTTCCCCATAATTAAAGGATTTAACAAGAAGTCAGTAGGAATGGTTGCATGGAGCACAATGTAACAATGTTCTACCATTACAGTTAGTTGATGAGCTTCCCCACATCTGATTTGATCTGATTTAATGTTGTTACATGTAGAGGATTGCTGATAGGATTATATATATTGAAAAGATATAAGTCATCTAACCTGATACTCATATCTTCCATTTGGTTTTTACTTTGGATGGTTACCTATGTGTAAACCATGGAATTTTTTATGCATATCCCTCTGCCTTCCCCCAAGTGGAATGGTCAGTCTCTGCATAAAATCATACAATTTGGAACAAATAGCTGGTATTTTTCACTGAGACAGGTTTGCTGTAAGCAGATGGCAGAACTTCAAACTTGGATAAAAATTGTTGAAATTCTGGGATTTTCTATGTATAGATCTAGAGTTCCATTGCAACATCTGGAGCTTCATTATGAGGCAAGCATTTTAAGGTCTTCAGTGCTTATTGGCAACCCCATTTTTCCTCCAGTTGCATCAGTAATTATTTCAAAAATGTCCATGAATTTGTTTTCTTCTTTCGCTAAAAAACTTCAGAAAGAACAGCAAGGAATACGATTGGGTTTCCAAATGTGAATGTAGAATTGATTACTGAATCTGCACACTCCATGGTTGGACTCAAGAGACTTTTCTACTGGACCACTCTGGTCGATGGCTAAAGAGACCCTCTCAATGCTGAGAAAGCAACAGTGGAAATTCTTTGAGAAAGCAACAGTGGAATTTTCAAGGAGCAATCAGCAGTGGGTTAACTGTTGGATCTATTAAGCTTTTTACAGGCTTGCACATATGTTATGTTAGAGACAGTTTTAATTTGATTCTTTTTTGTAACATGCGTAAGTTTTATCTGCAGCTCTACGACTTCCTTCACAATTTGGACAATTTTTGTTAGAAGAATCACAAGCTTTCCAACTGTGGTCTCCACCACAAGTCAAGCATTTCTCTTTGCCTCTATAGTTGTTAGCAACATGGCTGAACCTGTCACATTTAAACCATCTTAATGCTTTAAAATCTATTGTCTTATTTTAAATTGTACATAGTCAATTCTTATATCCTCTGGAAATTTTGAGCGGTTGAAATGTTGCAGAATATTTTTTTAATGCTGCCTTCGTAGCCTCTGATTTGAAAGCATTTCAAATATGTAACCTGTTGAGAGGTAATACAATCTTTAATTTCCTGAAAATTTAGGTCTTATGGGACATTAGAAGTCATACCCTTTGGGGTGACTGGCTATGCTACAGGTGCTAGAAGTGCAATGCAAACATTTGATCCATCACTCAAGAGGATTCAGGGTCAACAGACTTTTCATTTAAAAAGAACTGTTAACCTTAATTAAGAGATTTCCATTTCTTAAGACACGTGTGCGACATGGCCACATTTCACGTTGTGATGCGCGTGTCGCAGCATGCGATATAGCATGATCCAACATTATAAAATACACTTGAAAAGTGTGACCAGAAATGTTCATCTACTACGGAATTGATCATGCAGGCAGTTCATGGCTGGTTTGAGGTACTTGCAAAGCTTTTTTCTTGGTCAATCAAGTTCACACAATTAAAAGAATGAAGAAATAAGTGGAGGAGCAGTTTGCAACATTACAGAGCTCTCACCACCATTCCATGCTCTGCTGAAATCGTTTCACATTGCAATTCAACATTGTTGATTTGCAGTTAATTTTGTGCTGCTAAGCTTTTAACAATACTTGGACATATCAAGAAAAATAGAATTTCTAGACAGAAAATTGAATAGTATCAGTGTTGAAAATGGTGACATTCTAGCAACAGCCCTACAAAAGGGCTCATCAAAGGTCCAAACTGTGCACAAAGTGTGGCAAACGTAAACACACTAGGCTGTATTGTCTGTGGGGTTTTACTGTGCATGAAAAATGTGTTTCAACAAAGATCACACCTTGAAACATGTTTCCTTTTTATGTGTCTTACCACCATTTGTTGTTTTTTTTGGCGTATAAAAATTCATTATTTTTATTGGCGTATTACAATTCATTGCAATCTGCGTTTGTACTCCAGGCAAAGAAAGCGATAGATGTTGAGGTTTACTGTCAACAAATTATAGTGAAAGCAGCTTGCATTGATAACAGTACCAAATTTTCAACAAAGGTGTTTGCAACTAGTTTAGCAATGCTTTTTTCGAACAGGATTTACCAACTAGGGAGCTGTGGTTACTGGGCTGTAATACATCAAAGTGATGGCGCAGATGTAAAAAATGATGTCACTGCAGATGGTACAAAATGAACTTTCTCATATTGTCTCAGATTTTTTATAGCAGATTTTTTATAGCTCCTCAGGTTCATAAGTTATGTTCAAATGATTAAACGAAAACCACAAACCAGTTTCAAGATAGATGCTGCTTCGTGTTACATAAAAAACTGCAGGGATGCCGGAACAGGGGTGCATTATGGGAGCACTGCACCCGTGCCCTTTGAAAGGGGGGGCATAGGTGCCCTTACATAACAGTGTCATGATTTACCAAGATCGTCTTGAAAAAAATTTATTGCAGCTATTCGTGCACACATGAAGTTCAGAATGGTTTTATATAATTTCTGATTGTAGTTTTGAAGTCAACACCATTTCTGAAAATGTAAAAAGAATGACTTTTATGGGTGCGCTTTTACATTGAGCTCAAGCAAACAGTATTGACCTCGTGGTAGGTCAAAACCATGGGCATTTGCCCCTCCCTGGAAACTGCGACTAAGAACGAAAATTTTCTAAAACACCTGGCCAAAATTTTCTAGAAAACTCTGACGAAACCGCCAAGACCTCTTAAACTTGCTTGTTCAAAGTTGAATTTATGAGTAAAGAACACTTTGTTTTGATGGTGACCATGGGCGTCCGCAGACAAAACGGGCATTTGGGGCTAAACCAGAAATTTCTAGAAAAACTTAAAATCAGCAGCTCAATTCCGATTTCTTTCTATGAAGGCTTATTAGCTGGTATGACACCCACACTACACAAGAACCAGGTTCACTGTTCTGAGAAGTTCTGGTATCATGCAATGGTGAGCTTGCAGTTCACTCTTGTCCACTCCTTTGCTTGCAGGAGCAGGTCACAGTTGCCAGATTGGCCTTTCTTAGGCCAAATTTCAGAAATGTGGCTTTGTTTCAAGTTGGTTGGTCTAAACAATTTTATTTGACCTTTTTCTGGCCTCTTTTTAGCACTGTTTGGCTTTTTGTTGAAATTTTTATCCGGCAACCTTGGGGCAAGTTGCCAAACTTGCGAGCGGATTGTTTTACTGTTGGTCTTCATTGTGTAATAATAACACGGCGACAAATCTTCTAATGTTCACTTGAAATTACAATATTAAAGGGTTTTGCTACATGTGACTGTTGAACGCAGACCACTAGTGGGTGCCTAGTGATTTTTTACTGTATTCTAGCGATTTTTGCAAGGCGTATGTTGGAAGATCGGATGTCTTGTTTCTAACTTACAGCCAGTTTTTCAGAAAAACAGTTGATTACACGAATCGTTGTGTGAAGATTTTCACCAATAGAACAAACAAAATTATCTAACCTCAGTTTCTTATTGTTTTCCCTTCTGTGCTGTTAATTGCTACAATGTTGGGTATGACCTTATCTTCACTTCTTTGCAGGATCAGTGCAGCAGAATGATAGTTAACTGATCTAAAATACTTGGATAGTGTTTTCACTTTAAGCCAGTGGTTCTTAACCTTTACAAGCACACCAAATCCTTATGTAGTTATCTAAGTTTTTGTTGAAGCCCCATTTTTGCCCAATATAACTGAAAGTAAAAAAAACTTTGTCGAACCCTATGGGTTCGATTGAACCCAGGTTAAGAACCACTGCTTTAAGCTCTTGAAAAAAACCTGAAGGTTTCCGAGTTGGATTTTCCCACGCTTCAGCATAATCTATGTTAACAAACTTGCCAATGGTCTTAAGGTTTTTAGGCGATAAAATACACAAATATACTCATATAATTTCATGAAAAACTGTTAAATTTAACACAGAAATTTTAAATCTAGTGATTTTTATTCAGATCTAGTGGATTTTTGTGAAAATACAGTGATGTTTGCAAAAGGCTGTGGCAGCACTGGCAAAGACATCTTGGCAACAAACACAGTGAGACAGCGACTGCTAATAGTGGTAAGCAGGGACGCCGGAGAGCAGTGGCCTTGTCCCCTGATCTTTCAAAATTGTTGCCATGAAAATTGGGGTCAGCCAGACTCCAAACAAAAATGGCAACCTTTTGGCTGACTGGTCCTGCATCAATAACCTTCATACACTTTATAATCCAAAACAACTGGCCTCATTCTAATCCTCAAGATAGAACACAGCTGGATTTAACTTTTGACACATATACAAGGAACCAGACCTACAAGAAAAGTCCTCAAACAGTTTTTTCACTCTCAGCACTGCTCTTCATTGATTCGTACAATGCCACTGATTTCTTCACCAGCAGTGCTCCCATACATAGATGGAACTTAGAAAAGCAGATTGGGAAAGATATAAAGACGTAACCTGCACCAAGAATGGATAATATCAATTTTGCCTATAAAAAGTTCACACAGACCCTGAAAACTGTTACCAAACCAACAATCCTAGACACTTTCAGAAAAGTTATGTCCCCATGTGGGATGAAAAGTGCCGTCTATTATACAAAGAATACCTAGAGGCAGACAGCCCAGATACCATCCATTCCTCGATGTCAGCATTGACAGATCTACTAGATAAAAATGGCATGAACACTGGATTGACACAGTCAGTAATGTCAATTTTACTCACTCTTCAAAAAAAGCTGGAAGACTGTAAAATGCCTAACCGGCACTGTTTCTGCTAAGGTGCATCCATCTCCTCAGACGACATTGGTAGACAAGTCATTCAGAATGGTTTTATCAAATCTAACAACAGAAAGTTTAAAAGACAAGTAATTAAAGAAATGAAGATACTATGATTGTGCAACATTGATATCCCTGATTTGTACAAACAGTTTACCATTGAAAAGGTTAATGTTGATCTCAATCAGCTTAAACTGGGGAAATCTCCTAGCCCAGACAGCATCCATAATGAATTCTTGGTCAACCTCAGTAAGAATACTGTAAGTAAAGATCAACCGATATGGCTTTTTTGGGGCCAATACCATTGATACCAATACATCGGCCAATCATGGACCGATACCGATGACTGATATTTCCAAAATTTTTATATCTTGTTTTCTGCTTCATTATCAAAAATATAATCTATTCTACGCCTTACCTTTCTTCTAAAACTCTGGATTTATGAGCTAAAATTTTTCAAATTCCAGCAATTTCAATATTTTGCTATGATTTTTAATTAATCTGATTAATGATGATGCTTTTGTTTCAGCTGCGATGGCTGACGCATGCTTTATGGTTCATCTTGTCTGCTTGTTCATAAAAACGCACCTGCTAGCATTGCTGCAAGATACCGGTCTTGACTTGGTTCATTGTGCTTTCTTGCCCAAGTTGTCTGGATGCATGAGGAATATAACAGCATTTTGTCAACACCTACTGAAGCCGATTTTATCAGAAAACGGCCGATACCAATATATTGGTAAAACCCAAATATTGGTCTATCTCTAATTGCAAGCTGGCTAACACTGTTTATCAACATATATTTCCACAACAGTCACATTCCAAAGATGTGATGCAGAGCATCTGTCATAGCCCTACTAAAACCAGGGTAACTAGATACCACTCCGAAGAGCTATTGCCCTATCTCCCTCCTCTGTACCACATTCATTCAAACTTACAGCATGCTTAATCCTAAGTCATATCAACCTGATAGTTGAAAAATTCTTACCTTAGCAGGCGGGCTTTTGCAGTAGGCGCTCTACAGTGGACCAAGTTCCTTGTCTTACACAGAACATCAAACAAACATTTGAGGACAAAAATGTCTGCAGAGCTATCTTTCTCAACCTTATGGTGTCCAGCTTTTAATACTGTATGGCATCTCAGTCTGCAGCTGAAGCTTTTAAAAGTACTAGCATGTCAACCAATGGTCAACTTCATTATGGAACTGCTGTACTCGAGATTCTTTGTTCTACAAAACAGCAATGGACAAGCAAGTTGCCCCTTCAGAACCAAAAGAGAGTCACAGAAGGATCTCTTCTCGCCCCTTGTTTGTACAATATCTACACTGCAGATTTTCCAGAAACATCATCCAAGTGGTACATGTATGCTGACGATGTTGCTCTGACCATCTCAACCCTCACATTTAGAGAAGCGGAACTTACTTTATCACACGATATATCTGTTGTTAACACATACATGGAGACTCAGGCTTTCAGTTGAGAAAACTGTGTGCTCCGTTTTCCACCTGAAGAACCACTCAGCCAACTACCAGCTGAACGTCAAATTACAACCCAGTGCAACAGTGAAGTTCGACGCACATCCATGATATCTCGGCATATGCTTGGATCGCTCCGTCATTCAGAACACACTTACACATACTCAAAAAGAAAGTCTTGTTGCGAGTGGCACGAATCAAATGACTGGCCAGTGTCACTTGGGAAGCTTCCTTCAATGCTCTGAGAACCTCCTGCTTGGCTCTTGCATTTGCTCCAACAGAGGACTGTGCCCCAGTGTGGTGCCACAGCGCTCACACAAAGCAGATCGAAGTACCTTTAAACAAGTCAATACATATTATCACTGGTTGCCTGCAAAGCACACCCACCTAATTCTTGCCCATTCTATCTGGCATTACCCCATCTGGGACAAGGCGCAGTGCAAAGCCCTTAATCTAAAACATCTCCTACGTGAAACTCAATGTCTCTGCTCCAGAAAACATCTTTGTTCCCAGAATTGTTGTCAACTAACAGGGAACCAACCTCACCAATCCCTGCATCCTTCATTCCCGCATTTGGTCCACTATCTCAATTAACCATGGCTGTTATACATTCTCTAAGGTACTTGTGCACCACACTTTTTCCACGGCATGGTTGATTGAAACTTTCTGACCAACATGTACTCCTGTAGAACCAAAAAATAGAACCAATTATGATTTCCAAAATATACCCCACTGAAATTGTTCATTTTACACATTTTTATACTTTTCCGAAAATACCTAAAAATCCCTTAAAAGGGTCAAAAGTTCCAATCTAGGTACAAAATCCCTAAAAGTGAGAGCACTGTGTAGGACGCAGGCAACCAGTCACAATTCGCAAGGTGTTGTTGATGGCGGGCTCAATGAGGCGGGTGTCACCACTGTGGCACTAGACAGGAGTGCAGTACTCTGCGGTTGAATGTACCAGGGTTAAGGTGACTATATTCGCAATATTGTTGCTCCAGCACCCCAGCCAGAACCACCAGGATGAGACCTCCCCAGAAATCTTGGGTTCAGCTCAACCACTTGAGGACTGGTGTTGGCTGCAACTAATGGGCCTGTGCGGCTCAGATTTGTGTGAATGTGGCAAGGTGCAGACTGCACACCAAATTCTGCATGATTGCAGCAACTTTTCACCTCCGTGCCACTTCTATGAGGTAGACAATCCAGCTCTTTTGGAATATCTTGCTAAATCAAAGTTCTGACCAGCATGTACTCCTGTTTATGTATGTGAAAAAAGAAGCTTTCCTTTCATTTTGTTTAACCTTTTCTGGGGACTCACTATTGGTTGGCAATTCTGATGAATCATCCATTTCAGTGTTCCTGTGGGTACCATGATTCACCAGTTCAAATTTGGGGAAATATCTTTGGTATAAGAATAGCTATGCTATGTATATATTTAAACATGAAAATGAATTATTGGGAATTCCCTAACAAAAACTCAAAGACTTTTCCAGAAAGCACCATCATAGCAGTAAACACATTCCATCATGATGATGAACATGTTAGAAGGTTGCGAGAAGCTAAGGACTATGCTAGTGTTGGGACTGTGTAAGCAGAACCCATTCTGTCTCTGTGTGCATACCATCAAAATGCAAAATTGCTTGATGGTTCTAAAATTAACAAATCATACAAGAGCTTGATGGCAAAAGTTGTGTGTGAATGCAAGAATAGGATATGACATGGCACATTGGTTTGTCAATTGCCGTGGAAAAAGTGTGGTGCACAAGTACCTTTGAGAATGTATAACAGCCATATGGTTGATTGAAATAGTGGAATATATATATTAACAATGGCAAACCACTGACAGGTCAATGTTGATAAATCACATTGTTCTTGTGGCAAAATGCAAGGCATGCCAATTGCATCAACTGATGCACTTACAGCCTACTTACACATAGTAAAATGCTAGGAAAGGTATCTAACTAACACAAAAAGTAATATCGATCAAACTTTGTGTTATTCTACTTCATTATGCAGAAAATTATCAATTCATTATTATTAAAGATGTATCACAAGGATTTCACTGGATTCAGAGTTCAGCAACACTTCATCCTGCAGTCCCCTATTACAAAAATGAAGGGAACTCTTTATGCCATGACTCCCTTTGTTACATTTCTGGTGACTTGGTACATGACACTAGGTTGTTTATGAGCTTTTGGACCAGATAAGCAACTTTGTAAAGGAAAACCACAAACATATGAGAAAAATAGAGTACTTCTCAGATAGCTGTCAAGGCAATACCGCAATTTCAAGGATTTTCATTGAACTTATGCAACCATGAATCTGTCATTAAGCTTGATGCATCTTGGTCATTTTTGTGACAAGTCATGGAAAATCTGCCTGTAATGGCATCAGTGGAACAGTAAAGCACCTAGCAGCAAAATCAAATTTGCAAATACCCAAATATGAATTCCCAGAAGTTTGATTTTTGTCAAACTGATATCCTAAACATAAAATGCTTTTTTATACCTCGAAGTGCCAGAGAGAAGGCACACTTTGTTCTACAAAAGAGGTACAAAATGGAAACAAAAGTCCAAGGAACTAAATCTTTTCATCATTTAGAACCAGTTTCCTCAAATGGTGCACAATTCAAACAACCAAGTGAAGATAAGTTTTCCTGGCAGCATATGTTTACAGAACATCCCAACAGTGTGCAATCAAAGTAAAAAACAATGGCTATATAGCATATATATATGATTCTGCGTAGTGGATTAGTAGGATCATGCAAGTTCATGAACTACAAAGTGAAGTGGATGAACAAAGCAAAGTGGATGAACTACGAATATTTTCAGTGGGCATCACGAGAAGACATAGGTTGGGTGACTCTATAGCAAAGTCTCTCTGTAGTAGAAGCACCACAGCCGACTATGAGTAGTGGAGAAATTATATCATTGAAGAAAATGACTTTAAAGTTTCATTTCATTGGTAATAAAGTTTAATAAAGTAAATTAAGCAAAGTAATAAAGTGAAATTTCATTAGGGGCACTACGCAGAAAATATATGTGCTTAGGGATTGAGTGGCAATTTTTTAGAATGAAAAATGCTTGATGGGGCTCAATTAACTCAAGATTTTCTGTGATGTTGTCAAGCACCTTAGTTTTTTCCTTTAAGTGCAGTGGGGCAGATTCCTGATGCAGAAGGAAACCTAAGAGCTGCCACTGATTAGGGTCAGGGATTGAGAGTGATCATGAAAGAGCTTAATTGGTCAGAGTTGCCCTTTGGTGGTTGGTAATAAGTAGCTCACATTCAGAATTGATTCTCCAGGCCAATTGTGGATAATCCACTTCCAGACAGTGGCGGCATTGCTGAGCATGGTCTGTGGGTCTCCACCAATGCATCTGTCATCCAGGCACCAAACATTCAGGTCAGTTTCAACCTTGGATGTAATATCGATGGTGAGGATCAAAAGGGCTGGGCGAAAGGAGTCCCATTGTTGCATACTGGTGGCTAAGTCAAGGCAGAACTTCCCATGAACCTGGGATGTATTTGAGGAATAGCAGTCCCATATAAAGGGATAGATTTCTGGGAGGTGTGTTTTATCTGCTTAAAGAAATGTCTCGGCGGATGCCACTGAAAGCATTTTTAATATCAAGTATTAATAAAACTTTTTCAATTCAAGTACTGCCTGTACACAAGTAACAAAAATCAGCACGCATTGATTCTATTTAATGGAAATCAGTGTCGCCATATGGCATCCTTAGTCCAAGTAAATTAAAGGTAAGAATTGCCACAGTTAATAGAAAGGAAGACACAGATTGATACTGATGCTCAAGAAACAAGGAGAGCTTCGAATTTTTTAAAACTTTTTCACTGTTCGGTTGGGCCATGAAAGAAGAGGTGGCATGGACTACAGCTTCACACTCCTGGGGGGTGCCTAACCCAACTTGGGAGGGCTGTAGTAACCAGCAGAGCCCTGGGATATAGTGTCTCAAACAAACTTTAGCAGGTAAGCATTGGTAGGTGTAACCTATCGCAATGGGTCTAAGGTGGGGTTACCATATCTGCAAGGCAAAATTCCTGACAGTCTTAGTGGCTACTTTTCACAACAAACTAGCACTATACAGGATTTTTCAGTATGTTCTTACAACTCACAACCCACTGCAAAAATTGAAGTTCTCATCTTTACAGCGCATGCATACTGTTTTAAGTTAAACCTAATTTACTAACTGTCAAAATTCCAGACATTAGGGCAATTCTCAATTTTATTTCTGGACACGAACTTTAACACCGAATTTCTGGACATGTTCAGGAAATTCCAAACGTATGGCTGCCTTAGTCTAAGGTTTCCATTACTTTTGCACAGTTCATGGAGTCATTTGCTATAAAGGAAAGACTAGAGGGAGTGCGAAAATAATCATTTCAAGGATGGTTGACTAATTCAGAATAGCTGGTAAAGAGGGAAGTGCCAGCACCACCTGCAGAGGTAGAAATACAAACAGTCTTTCAAATGTTGTGGCCTCAGGCCTTCTAGGCCTGGGCCTCAGGCCTACCCCAGAATCATGTGGGAAGGAAGAGATTGCAGCATATATTTGGGTTTAACTAAAGCATACAAGTGAGGTGGTGACACTAGAGGGTGGGGATAGCAAAAGTAAGGAAATTCGAGGACATAGGGTTACACCTTCCATTAAATTTGATATGCATATGCAATGACCCAGAGGCAAAAACAATGTTAATCCACACAAATTATACAGAAGCAATACAATTAACCATACACCATAATAGAATGTGACCACCACAGTTGCATATGTTCCACTACGCACATAGCATCCTGAATAAGTTGCAGAGGCAAGGGTGGAAACAGATTGTAAAAAGTTAAAACAATACAAAATAATCCAATAAAGCATTGAGCACATGAAAAACAAAATAGGGTAATTGTCTTAGTCTTAGAAATAGTCTTAGATTGTCTAAATAGTCTTAGAAACGATAACTTTTCATTCAAAAATGTCAGTGGTTAAAAGGTAAGAAGTAGAGGTAAGGCAAGAGGTTAAGAGGATATAGGTTTAAGACTGCATTTGCAGTGTGTGTCTGCTGCAAAGCCTTTCTGAAAAAGTCACTGTTTGAGTATTGGCATGAAGTAAAAGTATTCACAACTGCCTTTTCCCCCACTAGCAGTGTCAGTGACCTTTGAACCATGGACCCAAAGACAAAAATTGTTAAATATTTTACTTTCTACCTGATGAGATTACAAGTTAATGATCTTTTAAAGAGTTTATTGCTGAATGTTGAAGCAGTTGGCCTGCATTTCCAAGGCAAAAGGTTCCATGGAGCCTTAGGTCATTTCTATTCTGCACATCAATGCCTTGCACTTTGATAAGCTGTGGCACCAACACAGTTAAGGCAACTGTAATGCAAACAAAACCCATAGGACTATCCTATGCAGATTGTCAACATTAGCAACTGGAAGAGCTTAAGACAAATCAGCAGTGCGACGCTCTTCTTCTGTTGTGAAAACACAACTTTTGGCCTTTTTATCCATGGGTCAGGGCAAGGGTGCTGAGCAAAGTTTGAAGAGTCTTTGTAATAAGCAAGGTCAGCCTAGTAACCTTAACCTAGGCTGACTGAGTGTTTGTTGTAGCAACAATTCATGCTGTGACTGTGAGGAACAAGCTACATAAACATTATAGCATTACTTCCCAATGAGAGGGTTCCTCATTAAAAGATGGTAGCAAGCTTTTGTCAAGGTCTGACAAGCATGAGTAAATTAATACGGCCAAGAAAAACAGCTAAGATAGCTGGCTCTAACAGAATCCAAGGTTTGTGTTCTTACTACGTTCACGTCTTGTCTGTCATCCATGTCACCCCATATTATCTTTTTGCTGTTCTTGTTGTGCCCTCAGTCACCTTCATGATGCAGGTCATCTCAGCAAGTCCTACACTACACCTACAGTAGTCCAACTCGGAGTCCAAAATACTAAAACTAAATACAGCCTTTCAGTTTTTAACATCAAAACCACTGATTCATTTCTATAAACTCAGTGAAAATGTGGTTCTTATCCCAAATATTTGAAGTATTTTACAGTCCGAATCCAATTCAATTAAAAAATCGTTAGACAGACCTACTTTAGATACACTGCAGACAGTAACTGCAAGCTTAGACCATTGCTCAACTCTGGCCTGTCACATGGCAAATTATTTACAAGTTCACCACTCAGGGAAAGTACCTATGTTGTTAACAAAAAGCGGCAGTGGCGTAGGACCAGGGCTCTCACAAATGCAACTTAAAAAATCCCTAGAACAATACCACAAAATCCCTAAAAAGATGTGGTGGTCAGTGCCGGATTAAGGTAGCGCGGGGTCCGTAGCATTGCAAGAGCGAGGGGCTCCAAGTTAAAAAAAAAACATCTCAACATGTATGTAGGCAAGGCATCCGTGTTTTTAGCTTTACTCTCTGTATACTCTATCCAGTTCGCATCGTGACGTGGAAGTCTGAATGTATCTTTTTGACCGCCAATGTTGGCAGATGGTTGTGACCTAAATCTGCTAAATAGTGTCACAAAAAACTGCTAGATTCTGCTAAAGGTCTCGTCACAAATTTTCAGCTAAAATCTGCTAAAAGCAGTGAAATTCTGTTAAAAAACTGTTATTTTTAATATGATTAAAAGAAACCTATTAAGTTATACAATGTGCTAATTTTTCGTCTTGCACTCGCTCTCAGTAAGCATGGGCTGTAAATGCTGGTCTTGGCGAACACACTTCTCGGCCCACAATTTTCTATCTGTCAACATTTTGACTTTTTCAGCAACGTAACTGTAGCTTGTCTCGTTTTTTGTATGACACGCAGTTCTTGACGATCTCTTTCAAATGGTTGCATGTTTTTATACAGTAGAATAATGCTCAGCGATAAACAATCTGAGCATAGCTTCAGCCCTACAACTTTCTAAGTCTGGTCTTTATAACTTTGTGTTACAATAGGGAGCATGCAAAAATTTCTTTAGTCTTATCTGAGTGCTTTTACTACCAGTTATGCCTTTTAAGCTCACAGTACTTCGCTATGATTGCATTGTTACAAACTTCGCAAGTAGTATATAACTGTAGGTTGAAGAGTCCAGCTCTATTTCTTTGTTTTTTACCCCCATTTTATCAGTCAAGCGCATCATTAAAATCCCAGCTCTATTTACCGTCAAGTGTTCATGGGACTTTACGCGCCACGTTCATTAGCATACAACGTCATAGTTCATACGCCAAGTTCCTCTTTCTTCGTCTCGTCGTTCTTTCATTGTTAAAGTGTCTGACCACTCAGGCGAAACATCAGTGGACTCAATGGTGTTTCGTGCAGTTGGTATCAGTCTCAGGGGCAATTCGTTTGACTGAACTTCCAAGCCCCACAAACAGTTCTGAACGTCAGCGACAGAGTGTGCTTGAAAAAGATGGCAGCTACAGACAATGAAAGTAATAATTCAAGCTTTATCGAGGATAATGACAAAACGTCTGACTCAAGCAGTTTGCTTCAAAGTTCGCCAGAACCGCAGCAGGTTGGCAGCCCAGGAACTGATCAAAATCTATCAAACGCTGTTATTCAACAAATGAAAGTTTCATCAGCTCCCAGCAGAAAGAAGTCTGACTCAAGCAGTTTGCTCCAAAGTTCGTTGGAGTCGCAACAGCTTGACAGCCTACAAACTGATCAAAATTTAGCAAATCATCAAATAAAAATCACTTCTACCCTCAGCAGAAAACGAAGCACCCCTTCAGAAAGTCGGGAGAAGATAATCGCAAGAAAGCGTGTTTGCAATGGTTAATATATTTCAATGAAATGATTGTGTATACCAAGAGAATTGAGAGACAAGACGTTTACAATCTTTTGAAACCTCAAAGACCAGGAATTGCTTTTCCCGATCCAGTAAAGAAAGCTCGGAAGCTTAATTTACAATTGACAGGAAGAGACCTGCATGTGCATTTAATGAGTCATCTCGTTAGCAATAATGAGCTGTTTTTTCCCTTGAAATTTTAAGAGAGAATGCTGACCTTGAAGAAGCGAAAGCTATGCTTATTAGAGCTGACGTAGCTCTACGTTCGGCTAATAAACACCTCCTTGCTGTGTCGATTGAAGCAGGCATTAATTTTGAACGAGCGTTTGAAATTCACCAAGCAGAGAAGAAAAATGGGTAGGTTCCTTACTGGGAACATTGGATAAAGGAATTACCAATCTTGGAAAGAGTCAAGTCGCACGGCTTTGCCAAATAAGCAGACTTCTTGCACCCTATCCGAAGTTTAAGCAGCTAGGTCTCTCTTTCACAGAAATTTTCGAGAGGCGCCATTATATTCAACACATGCTGTAGGGTGAAACCATTGCTAAAGAGTGGAAATAATTTGTCGTTAATTACACAATGTGATAGATTTGTTTGTAGATATTTGTTGTTGTGTGGTTATTTTGCTTAGAGATGTTTCTGTAGGCAAATTTGAGGTGTAATTTCAAATTGCATTGTCAGGTGTTTGAAATTCGCTGCCTTTGTAGTTAAAAAACGTGAGTTCAGAGGCGTGACGCCATTCGATTTGTCTCTTAAAGGAAAAATCATGGAAGCATTGGTTTATAGCATTTTTTCTTAATTTATGAAATTAACACGAGAAAAAAGACTTGGGATGGAGGGCAAAGTCCAAGTCTTTTGGGCAAAAGACCTGAATCTTCGAGGTGCTAGCAAGTAGGGTAAAGTCCAAATCTTTTGAGCAAAAGACCTGGACTCTGTTCAACTCAAGTTTCTGTTTTTTGGATGTATGAATTAACCATTATTATGTTGCATGCTCTTATGTATTTGTGTGAACGTTGCTAAATAAAGATGTGCTTGCTTTGCTGTATATCAGTTTAAGCTTTGTCCAATAATGGACACCTCACCACCCTGGGTGTTTTTGGAAAAGCAAACATCCAAGGTGTGATGTTCATTTGTGACAAATGCACTTTCTTCAAGTCTGATTACTTTTGCACTCCCCATAGCTAACCAACCCCAAAATTCTCAGCCACAAATTCAGCATGATCAATTTTTGTCATTTTTTTTTAAGAGGCTTTGAAATGATTCATCAGAATATTCTGAATCTTCGCTGAAGTGCTTTGGCTTCAAAGTGTAAATTATTTTAACCCTTTTTGTCTTTGAGCTGTGCAGTATTTTTCTGATCATAACTTTTGCTTGCTTAGAGTTAAAAATTGCCGTAACAATTACATTTCTTGCTGCGCCATACATTTCTTGGACTGTTTTAATGTCAGATTCAGAAAGTATCTTGTTACTAAATCCTGGTTTATAAATAGGTTGCATTATACTGTCTTTGTCTTCAGTATTGTGATAAAGTCCCAAAGCATGGCCAAGTTCGTGGACTGCCACGGAATATAAATTGTATTTCCCATCTCCTGGAACTGTGTTTTGGTCTGTCCAGTTTTCTGAATCAAAATGTATATCTCCACTTATTGCGGACTTACCAGGGTAAAAAGCGTGTGCTAAAGTGTCCCTTTTTGCCCGCTGAGTTTGTATGAACAATTTAGCCCATACATTTCATCATGATTATTGAAGAATGTAATTTTTATCTCGCATCCTTCATCAGGTTCAACTCTTTTGAATTTCAATCCACGCACACTCTGCCACGCTTCAAAAGCAGCATCAATCTGCTCTTGCATTTTTTCTTTTCCCAAGCTCTCACAAAATTTTGTTCCGGCATTCCACAGTAATTCATTTTAACTCTAAAAACTTTTTTTTTGCTCACTCTTGTAGTTTTCTAAGTTGAAATTCTAAATCAGTAATTCTTTGAAGAAAAGTTTGTTCAATTCTATCAATTTTTTGATTTAATATTGTTTCTTTTAGTTCGTCTGTTTCAGTTTTTGTTACAATTTGCTCATTTATCACAAGGATCGCTTCTATTCTCTCTATGCTTTCATCTGTTTGAGCTATTAAATTATCAGTATACCTTTCGCACGAATTAACAGCCTTGTCCAAAACTTTCTTGTTCACACCATCAGTAGGCCTGACTGCATCGGCCAGACCGACAAGTTTGTGATCCTTCATTTGAAGATCTGAAACCATTTGATTTTCACCATCAAGCCTCAAATATTTCAGTGATGATTCTAATAGGTTGTTAGCCCCAAATTCTCTGTTCAACGTTCTGAGATTGACAGCCACGTGTTCAAGTGATGGATCTGGAAGTCCAGCAATATGATATTGTCCACCCATGCTAAAACTTTTCGTTGCTGTTCCTTGTGGGTCCAAGTTCAAACTTTTTGTTCTGATTTCCCGATTCAAGATGTTTGCGTGGTTTGTTATCGCATCGCCGACTACCATGTCAGCTGCACTGGTAACACTTGCTACAGAAGCTTGAAACGTTCTTAAATTTACACCATCTTGATCAGTTTGTGGATTTGCCATGCCTCTTATTCTTCGCCCACATAAGGATAAGTCAGCACGCATCCAACTGTCCTCGTCACGTCTAAGAGAATAATGGTTTGCAGAACTTAGGCGAAGTGCATCATTGTCATGCAGAGGCTCGCCCAAGTGTGAAATCCTGTTTCCAGCCATCCTAATCTCACCCTGCATACTTCCACCCAAAAGCAACAGCTTCGTATCAGCGTATCCTTTTGTCACTGCGTGGTGATTTTGTTCTGGCGCTCTCAGGTATGTGATATGATGTCCATCCAAATTTAAATCTATTGCCATAGTCAACGCAGGACTATAACGATTCAAAAAATTTTCTTCAATCCACCGCTTTGGGACCAGTTTGTCTTCATTTTGCGGATTTGGGTTAATTTTTCTTATTCTATGCTCTCCCATATCTAGTAGTCTCTGCATAGTACCCCCTTCGATTGGCAGCGTTTTGCCTGCTACAAAATAAACGTATGTTCGATTCACTAAGTCATGATCTTCTTCTGGCCATCTGACGTTTTTTTATCAAATTCCCGTTCATATCCAAATCACTTTCACCGACACTTTTTGAGTCTATGTAGCCTTTTGTCGCCACGTCGCCTTCGTCAACAGGAGTTAAAATGTTTTTAATCGGATTATTCTGCATATCAACTGGAACACCTTTTTTAAAAAATTTTTCATTGACATATTTCTTTCTTACAGCATCAGTTGGGGTTTGTCCCGAGCCGAGATTAGTTATAGTTTTCCAATTCATGTCAATCATTTGGCCTTTTTGTAAAAAATTATAATTTATGTATCGGAGTGAGCCCCTTGAATTTCTGTTTGACTTGTCGTAGGACTTCGTCCGAATTTATCATCAGGCATCTTTATTATAACGGTGAATTTTTTTTACCAAAATGTGTTAATTATGTCTTGGAGACCTTGACCGTTTTGCATCTGCTTCAAAACGTGAAGACAAAGATGACCACAAAATACTTATTGCCTAGGCTGTATTTGTTCAGTTGGATAGAAAATGCCGCCATCAAAGTACGTGTTCAACTCAGTTAGTGGGGGCAATCCGAACGAGTCAAAATACCACTTATCATTTCCACGCTTTAACCACGCAACCCAGTGTGTCCCGTTTCCAGAAGAATCATCAAGGTTCATGATCCCGCATTCATGCCTTTTTGGTTTCTTTGGCAAAGTGTCTCATAAGAAAACACCACGAAAGTTTTTCAAATCAATTTTTTTAACAGCGCCTAGTATTTCAAAGTTGCTCAGAGGCTTGTTTGGTAAAATCGCATTCTCAACTTGAATCATTTTTTCTCAACATTTTTTTCAGGGAACAACACTTCATTAAATTTTATGTACCGTATTTATTCGAATATAACACGCACTCGTATATAACGCGCACCCTTAATTTTTGAATGAAAAATTAATATAAATTTTTTTCCTTTTTTCTTAGCTCTGACTAAAGATAGAAAGTAAAAACTGCTGTTGAAGACATGTGGCTGTAACAAAACATTTATTGATAACATACGGTACACTGGTAAAGCAAACTGCCTGTGTAAGCACAATTCCCAAATGAAATTTACAATTTAAAACCAGATTCATCATGAGGCTGCAGAAAGATTATGAAAGAGAAAAAAATAAATAAAAATAAAGCGTGCTGATGAAAAAATTCGTGTATAACGCGCACCATTTTTTATTAAAATTCCGCACAAAATTTTGCGCGTTATACTCGAATAAATACGGTATGTCTCATTTCGTTTTGTCATTTGAGAAAGAATATTCTCAAACTCGGCTTCAGAAATTTCGTTGTCAGTCAACGCCTTCGAAATCATGTTACGAATTGAGTTGAGCTGCAGCTCAATTACAGTTTTTTGCTTCTCCTGTCTCTGAATTTTGTTGAAAATGAATTTTTCAGTTACTTTCAGAAAAATTGAAGCACTTCCAAAAACACGTTCAATCCATGTAAAACCTTCCCAGAAATAGTTCCGATGATTTCTTCGAAATCTGACAAAAACCCAACGTTCAGGAGAAACATAAAAAACAGAAAAATCAAAAGGCAACCAAAAGTTAAAAAGTTCAGCAAGCAATGATATTTTTTATCATTGCAGAGTGTTTGAGCTTTTCTTCATGGCGATTTTTTTCAATTTAATGAATTTCATGTAGTCTGTATAATCTATGTTTCATTTACTTTGCATTTTGGTTGATGTGTTGATTTAAATGATGATTTATTTGCTGGAAAATTTTCTGGTTAATTAGTACTTCTTTGCCCTTATTTTGCTCAGCGACATCCTGTTTGATGTGTTGATTTCTGTGATGGTTGATGTCTTGCATGACTTTTTGTTCAATTCGTTTTTCCTTTGGTTTGCACATTTATTTAATGCTAGAAAACTTGGACGAAGTCCTGCTTGCTGAAAAATCTTTCAGCAACCTAGAGCAGCCAACCAAGAACTGGGATATGATTCAACGGACTGTTCGGACCAAGAAGAAGACCAGAACCGGCAAAAACTTGACCCCCTGTTTCAAATACAAACCATCTCCAACTTTGCTAAGCCCCGAGCCTTTGTATGGCTTCAAATACAACCCTTGACCATCTGTTTCAACTCTTGCGATGATCTTGCCTTTTTTCAAATACAGACCGTTTCCCATAGCTTTGTTAGTAGCCTTCTGAGCAAGTGCAGACCTAACCCCTGAAAGTGCTCCAGTCACCAATATTGGCAAGACAGTCTTTGCGAGAAATGGAAGAGCCTTTGCTGCTAAACCTGCTAACAACAAAAGGAACCCGCCCTCAATTGTTTTGTTGTGTTCAACCTGACGTTTACTCATTTTTATCGTGATGCCTCGTCCATTCTCATAGGCTTTTGTCATTCTGTTCACTTGTGAATTAGTCAAAGCGAGGTGGTCATTTCCCTCCAAATCTTCGTAGCTCAAACGAATGCTCACAGGACATTTTGACTCAATTGCCTGTTTCAAATTGCGCTTCTGATTTTCTGAAATGTTTACATGCACATTAGTATAACTAATTCATATTTTGCAATTAAATTTCTCTCAAATGATATCTGATTGTCAGGTTTTCTCCACAAAGATTCAAGTGCTTTCCATTTTGGTCTGTGACAACTGTTTCAGTTTTATTGATTTTGTCTAAAATAACAGGAAGATACACAAGGCTTCTCGGATTTTCAACAATTTTACATCCGGGTGACACATTTGGAAAGAAACTGTAAATTGTATTTTGAGTTTTTCCATTCACATAAGACCCTCCGATAATGCCCACATTCACATGAATTGAATTTATTGATAAGATGTTGACAACATTTTGCGATTCGTGAATGCCTTCTTTGTAAATTCTTTCTGCAAAACCTAGAACACTTGCAATTGAATTTCTCACTCTGAAATCAACGATAAAGTCGTTTGAAATTTCCATGACGCTTTTCAAAGTGTTTGTGTTTGCTGTTATTTTAATAGATTCACCGTTATGCCCATTTCTTTTCATTGATATTTTGATTCTTTCTGCAATATCAATCAGATCGTAACTGCCTTCTGGAATACGAATACCAACCCGCTGTCTTTGTTGTGACCCAGGAGAATATCTAAAAACGCTGTTACTTGAATCGACGTTTGGAAATGAATAACACGTCTCGAGATTCACCAAAGCCATCTCATACTTTCGCGTTTTGTCCAACTCGAGTGGTGGGTAAAAAGTTGTCTTTATTTTTGTTGAATTGTCAGAAACAACAATCTGAGTTGAAGTTTTCGGCTAAGTGTTTTGAACAATTTTTTCTAGAAGTTCAGCATCATTCATTTATTCAATAATATAAAAATTGGCAAATCCAGATCTGAATTTACCGTAGTTCTTTGGCGAGGTCAAATCAATCACCACAAAATTGTGTGGCTTCAACCACGCAGTCTTACACAGCTTTTTGAACTGTTCTTTCGTCATATCTTGGGACACGTTGTCATTAAATATATGATCAATGTTTTTCAGGTCCTGGGGAAACAGACAAAAAAGTTCACATTTTCTCGAATTGTTTGATGAGGCAATTTGAAATAATTTTGTGAAAAATACAAACAATCGCAATTTGAATGTCTTTCACGAACGTAATATGCTTCGCACTTGTTCTGCTTCTGAAGCAGGAGGTCATCAAATATCATAAGATTTTTATGCTCGGGGGACAATCTTGTTGGGTCTGGAACATCATCAGCTGATTCATAAAAATTACACTCAATAGGCTCTTTGGAATGTTGGAGTTGATTTTTTGCTAACTCTTCTATCAGATGGATTGGTGAAATTTGTTCTCGTATTTCGTCACGATTTTCAAAAACTCTCATTATCGTCTCTTTTGGCAGTTGTTCTTCAAAATCTTTTCTCAAAATTTTATACTCTGGTTGAAACAAACTCTTACCAAAAAACTGACAATTTTGAATAGTCCAACCAGCCAGGTCTGAGAAGAAGGTTCAGCAACAAAGTAGTCTTACCACAGCCTGATTTGCCTACAATCAAACCCCTCAAACTTCGGGGTAAAAGACTATGATTCTTTTTTGCTATGTGTTTATTCCAAGAAAAGTTTTTGACTTCCATTTATTTAATGAAAGCATAAAATAAATGGTTGAAATATATTGTGTAAAATGTCGAAAGTTTACTGAAACGGAAAACGTAGGAAAACTTCAAACTTCTAACAACTGAGAATTGCTTCAAGGCATATGTGTTGTTTGTGGAACGAAAAAGAGTAAGTTTCACGGCAAAGGTTTCTTGAACAAAGCAATAAACAGTCTTCCATTTGAAATGCACCTTCCAGGACATAACTTCACCGGACCTGGCACAAAGCTGAACAAAGTTTGAATCCTGAACTAACCCCAAAAGCATGGTCAAAACCAATCAACAGAGTTGATCCAGCAGCTTATCATCATGATATTTGTTATGTGAAAAACAAAGACACAAAAACGAGAAACGAAGTTTATAATAAAAATATGCTGGAAGACCTTGATGGTATTTATAACCCTACACTTCGAGAAAGGATTGATCGTGGAATTGTTAGGCCGATTATCGGAACAAAGAAACGCTTCGGGATGGGACTGAAAAAGGATGACCGCATCTCTTGGAGTTCACCATTAGCCACAGAACTACACAAGCAGGTAATTAAAAACTTCCCTAAGCGAAATGTCTATGTGAATGGAATTAATAAAATTTGGGCCGCTGACCTCGTAGACATGCAAGCATTTTCAAGGTTCAACCGTGGAGTCAAGTATCTCCTGACTGTGATTGATGTATTTTCAAAATATGGTTGGATGCTTCCATTGAAAGACAAAACTGGAGTTTCTGTCGCGAAAGCGTTGAAAGAGATTTTCAAACAGAGAAAACCAGAAAAGCTTTGGACAGATAAAGGGTCGCTGAATGCTGAAACAGAACAATGAAAGAAAAAATGTTCAAGTATGTCACGGCAAACAATACCAACAAATATATTGATGTTCTTGACGACTTTGTTGATAAATACAACAACACATGGCATTCATCAATAAACATGACTCCTGTTGAAGCGAGCAAAATAATAAATACTATAACTGTTTACAGAAATTTGTATCAAGAGTGTCCAGACTTAACAAGACGACCCATGAGAGCAAAATTCACAATTGGAGATAAAGTTAAAATTGCAAAGAAAAAGAAGTTTTTTGAAAAGGGTTTCACCCCAAACTGGACAGAAGAAGTCTTCACCGTTTCAAAAATTCAAAGAACTGATCCGATTACTTATAAAATAAATGACCTGAACGATGAAGAAATTCAACGAACTTTCTATGAACAAGAGCTTCAAAAAACAACTCAAGAAGTTTTCATAATCGAGAAAGTTGTGACTAAAGGTGAAACAAAGTCATTGGTCAAATGGAAAGGGTATCCAGCAAGTTTCAACTCTTGGGTGGACAACAAAAATCTTATTAAACTTTAATATAAAATGCCAAAAGAAAGCCTCGGAATCAAAAGCACAACAGTCATTGCCTTTCTGAACAGCAAACTCACACCAGCGCAATGTAAAGAATTGCAAAAAATTATGAAAATTGATCAAAAGCTGTATAGAAAAGTTTTTGTTTATCGCGACAAAGTCGCTCATGGTTAGCAATTTGGACTAGGTCAAAAACGAGTGCTGAAATTTGGACTAGGTCAAAATCACACGCCCCAATTTAGACTAGGCCTAAATCAATTTTGGACTGGGTCAAAACAATTTGGTTCTATCCACATTGGACTAGGTCTAAATCAATTTTGGACTGGGTCAAAACATGCACTGTAATTTGGACTAGGTCAAAATGAATCTGGCTCCGTCCAAATTGGCTCCATCCAAAAATGTAAAGGTATAATAAATGAGTTTCTTAAAAATCAAAGATCCATCAAAACGTGACAAACTTTTCGCTGCTTATCTCAAAACCAAGAAAAAAATTCAAGATGATTTTCGCTCAGAACGATTGGGTGAACAATCACTTTATGAAGATTTTGGAAAAATATTCACACCAATAACGGAACAACAACAAAAAACGTCTGAAGAAATTGTTTCCAAACTAGAAGTGATACCAGCGCAGCAAGTATTACCTTGGGGTCAACCTGAACTTGAAGCCTTACCAGGCGCTGACACCTTACCAGGCGCTGACGCTCTTCTTCCAACTGATATAGGGCAAATTGCAAGAAAATATTTGACTGATGCATATGGAATGGAGGGTGATAAAACCTTTGGACTTAATAACAGAGGTGGTGAATTTTTTCTTGGGAATGTTAGTGTTGATTTTGATGGAGATGATTTAATAATTGATGGAAATAAATACAAGGAACGAAAGGACTTTGGGATTTGATAACAATGAATAAACCAGTGCTTGGTCTTGCTATAGAAGAAGACATGAGAAATTATGAACAAATAATGCATAATTCTGAAGCAATGAGAAACAGGAAAAATCCACAAAGACCAGCTGCAAACAAAGGATATAAATTGCAAAATATCATAAGACCAATGTGGAATAAATATGAGAAAAAAACAAAGAAAAAAGTGAAACGCCAACAGAAGGCAGGTTCTGGTTTTCTCCCAAGTGATCCAAACGCTTTGTGAAAGACTTGAACTGTTAATGGCTTCAAAACAAGCAGGAAACACTGGTCTTCGAAACGAAATCGTTAGCATTTGCGACGAACTGTTGAGACAAAAAATTTTGCCTAGTGATGCCTACAAAAAACGTATGCTGACCTTAAATAAAGATGTTAATCATTAAGCGCAGATATCAAAGAAAGTATCAAGTCAGTGGCTTTGGTATTTTTTCAAAGCTCACATACTTTTTATCAAGATTTATCAGTAAAAAGCAAGTCGTTGACACGGCTTTGAACATTGCGCGAAGCGTTGGGCAAAAGGCCGGACAAAAGGCTATTGCAAAGTTGATCCCCAAATCACAACAAATTTTATCAAAACTTGCGTCTTCGCCGCTATCAACCCCAGCGACTCAAGTGGTAACAGCGACAGCGACTACTCCAAATTTGAACAATTTGATAGCTGGCTTGGGGCAGTGACAGCGACAACCCGCAATAAAAATTCAAGACCTTGTAAGACGATTGAACAAGCAAGATAAATAATACATATCATTAATGGACATTCTTAACATTACTGAAAAAACACAAATTGATGAAACCATTCAAGAATACGAATATCACAGTTACGAGCCAATTGCTGGCACTAATCTCAACAATCCTGGTGAAATCAGATTAAATATTGAAACGCAGGACTTGTTCACACACCCGGCTGTGTCATATCTTGTTTTTGACGGGAAGTTGGTAAAAGCGGCTGATGATGCTGAATATGCTAATGCGGATGTAATCACGCTAACAAACAATGCAATGATGCACCTTTTCAGCAATATAAAGTATCAACTTTCAGGGCAAGAAATTCAGTCGGTTTTCCACCCGGGACAAGAAACGACGATGCTTGGACTGTTAAAATATTCTGATGATTTTCAAAAATCCAAATGGCTCAACCAATTGTGGATGAAAGATTCACACACAACAGCACATCTTCAAAATAACATCGGATTTGCAGCCCGTCAGGGTTATGTCATTCAAAAGCCTGACCCTAAAGGCACATTTTCATTTAGAGTTCCACTTAAACATATCTTTGGGTTCTATGATGTCTATGAAAAAGTTGTCTACGGGTTTAAGCATCAACTAACTCTTGTGAGAAAAGGTGATAATGATGCAATTTTCAGAGCTGCTGCAGCTGATGCTGGAAAGTTTGTCTTAACAAAATTGTCTTGATATGTACCTCATGTGCTTCCAAATGATTGAGAAAAGCATGAATTGTACAAAACAATCGAGTCAAAATTAAGTATCTCAGTTGGTTATCGCATGATTCAATGTGACTCAATCCCAGTCCCACAAACGAGAAATTTCACCTGGAGATTGTGGGTAAAATCAGCCCTGGAGAAACCTCGATGGATAATTCTAGCTTTTCAGGCAGATAAATCAGGGAACCAGGAGCACAATCCATCAATTTGTGATCATGATAATCTCATTAACATGTTTGTGATGTTAAATTCTAGGAGATATCCAGAAATTGATTATGACAATACAAACTTTACTTAGCAAAAATTTTCAAGGGTTTATGGAGATGCCGCAGCATTCAGTACAAAATTTTACCATCTTGAAGACTTAATTTCAAATCCAAATATAATATCAGCAGACTATAAAGAATTAAGCAGATAAATTAGATCTTCTGGCGATTTTTTATTATTAGCCGACGTTTCGCCCACCTATTCAAGTGGGCTTCCTCAGGGCAATGTTTTTTAACCACGTATAACATGCAACTTACTAATAACAAGAAACAATGAGCAGTATGACGTACAAAGACAAAAAACGCAAAACTGACCATCACGTTATAGGAATGGCTGACAGCATGCCACAGAAAAGTCGTAGAAGTGTAAAATGAAAACCGCTGGGAGATGATGAAGTATAACAACACAATAAATAGCGTAAAACGTACATAAAAATTCACAAAGATGGTTAAATAGCGTGAAGATATGGGATAAAATAGAGAACAGATAAAGTGTAAAACTTGCGTGGTGAGAGTTGGCAAGTTTACAGGCACAAAGGCGGTTTAAAAAAGGAAGGCAAACTCAAGGAGGTTCGGTAACGGATAAGCTTCGTTCATGTTTTAAAACCTTGTAATAGATGGCCAGGAAGTTTGCTCTTTTATCGTTCACAGTGTTAGTTTTTAAATTAAATTAAAATATAAAGATTCAAAAAGAAGCGTGTATGATAATTATTTACGTGATGACAAAAATACGCACAACCGATCATCACGTTAAGGAAATGGTTGACAGCATGTCACAGAAAAAACGTAGAGGTGTATAACGAAAACCGCTAGGAGATAATGAAGTATAACAGCACAATAAATAGAGTAAAACCTACATAGAAATGCACAGAAAACGGTTATATAGCGTGAAAGTATGGGGTAAAAATAAAGTGTAAAACTTGCGTGGTGAGAGTTGGCAAAATTTACAGGCAAAGAAGGCGGTCAATAAGAATACAAACTCAAGGAAGTCCGGTAACTGATAAGCTTCGCTCATGTTTTAAAACATTGTAATAGATAGCTGGGAAGTTTGCGCTTTTATCATTCACAGTGTTAGTTTTTAAATTAATATACAAAGATTCTAAAAATATGCGTTTATGATAACTATTTACGTGATGTAGAACATGGGCGTAATCCCAATTGAAAGCATGGCCACTTTGGGCTGGATGTTTTGTTAACGCTGTTTTTTCTGGGTTTTTAAGAATATTTATAGGTAAGGTGTAATTGTGATGTTCTTTCAGTCGAGTACTCAGGCTTCGTTTCGTTTCTCCAATGTACCTGTGTTCACAGCTCCCACATGGAATTTCATAGATGACGCCTCGACGTTTGCTAGCAGGGACGGCGTCTTTTCCTGAAGCTAGAACTGTGCTTAGTTTAATTATAGTTTTGAAAATGGTTTGTATCCGATGTCTCTCCAGAATCCGCTTCAAAGTCTCTCCCAAGTCTGCTGAGTAAGGTAAACCGACTTTAAATCGAACTCAGGAGGTCTGTTATACTGTTTCTTCTTTTTGTCCTTACTTATCCATTTCGGGTAACCATTCAACAAAAGAGTTCGCTTCACATATTTCAACTCGCTGTTTAGGTCCTGGGTTGTGGAGGAAAGTTTTTTAGCTCGCTCGCGGAGAGTGTTAACGGCTCATTGCTTATGCTTAACCATCTTTGTGAATTTTTATGTATGTTTTACGCTATTTATTGTGTTGTTATACTTCATCATCTCCCAGCGGTTTTCATTTTACACTTCTACGACTTTTCTGTGGCATGCTGTCAGCCATTCCTATAACGTGATGGTCAGTTTTGCGTTTTTTGTCTTTGTACGTCATACTGCTCATAGTTTCTTGTTATTAGTAAGTTGCATGTTATACGTGGTTAAAAAACATTGCCCTGAGGAAGCCCCCTTGAATAGGTGGGCGAAACGTCGGCTAATAATAAAAAATCGCCAGAAGATCTAATTTATCTGCTTGATTTGAAACCTGTTGGCAAACGCTACGAAATAACAACATGAGTAGCAAAAAGAACAGCATTTTATAAAGAATTATTCCCTGTGTTTGTCCTTGACATGACAAAACAAAGTGAGAAACTAAAAAACTCTGTGACTGACATTCAGATAAAAGCTCAGTTCTCAGAAAACGTAGCAGAAAATACTGAAGCTTTTGCAGTTATGATCAGTGATAAAAGTTTGATCTTCCAGAGTGATGGTAACAAGATGCGTGTAGAATGTTAATTTTTTTAATTTAAAGAAAGTTGAATATTAATTTAAAAAATTTTTTTATCATTATATACAAATGGCAACTGTTAAAAATATCACAAGACCTTCAATGATGGAAGTATTGAAAGACAGTACAAGATGTCTTACGCAAATGAATAAAAAACAAATGCTTAAAATTATCGAAGAAAAGGGATTGTTAGAACAAGCAAGAAATCTAAGCAAAGAAAGAAATCAGAAAAAAGGAAAAGAGGTCAAACTTGTTGACATTCTCACAGGCGAAGAAACAATTTTTAATAGTGTTGTTGAAGCTTCAAGAAAAACTGAGAAAGGAATTTTATTTTTTAAATACAACAATGGAAGAACTTGGAATAACAAAAAAATAATAATTGAATGAGTTAAAGAAACAATAATAAGAAGTTAATATAAGAATAAGAATTAGTTAATTAAGAATAAGTTAAAGATAATTGAATTAGTGAATTTTATAATAAGAATAAGTTAAAGAAATAAGAATGAGTTAAAGATCATATAATAATTGAATTAGTTAAAGATCATAAGAAGTCAAAGATAATAATAAGAAGTTAATATAATAATTGAATAAGTTACTATAAGAATTAGCTAAAGTTGATATAATAAGAATAAGTTAAAGATCATATATTAAGAAATAGTTAAAGTTAATATGAGAATTATTTAAAGTTAATATAAGAATTGAATTAGTTAAAGAAAGAAGAGAAAATTCTTTATAAATAAAAATGATATAAAGATATTTTTATAATATGATGCAAAGAATGAATACTGACAAAAGACTTGTGATAAATCATTTAAAACGTGGACGTGTTAATCAGCTAAAAGAGTCATATGAAAATTTTGGCGAAGAAGAGGAAAGAAGAATGTGGAAAGACGATTATATTGAAAAATTAACACCAATTTTGTTGAATAAGATTTATGACAAAAAACTTGAAATGATAGTAAGTTGTTTTTCAGCAAATGCAGAAGGTTATCTAGACTTAAAGAGATAATTCCACACATATGTCATGAAGAAACTATAATTCCTGAAAAAAACTTAAGAGAACTTATCATAATTTTTAACCAACCTAGATTCTTTACTAGGAATCAAACATTTCAAAGGGAATTTGTTAAAATTAGAGAATTGTATAAATTTCTTTTTAGAAAAATAGCTAAAATTATAATAAAAAGAATTCTTTATTCTTTAGATGATGATGATGATGATTTTGACATTTGATTAATGGATCGTTCATTTAAATTCCGCGAATTTCCAATAATACCTGGCCCTGATAGGGGTGTAGTCTGGTGGAAAAGTTATAATATATATAATTGGTTTAAATCAAAGTTTAGACAATTTGATGACGAAATGGCCCTGGATTTTTTGATATGATTAGCTGAAAATAAAACTAAAGTAATAACTAAAAAGTTTAATGAGGAAGTAGATGAAGAAGCAAAAGAACCTGTTACATGTAAAGTTTGTTTAGTAAATACCCCAAAAGTGGTATTTACAAGTTGCTGTCATTGTGCATGTTTTAGTTGCGCAGATAAATTGAAAGATTGCCATATTTGTATGAAAAAAATTTCTAAAAAGATTAAAATATTTTTGTAAGTGAGGGAACTTTATTTTTTATGAATAAAAATTAGTTAAAGATAATTTTATAATATTATACAAAGAATGAATACTGATATAAGCCTTGTGATAAATCATTTAAAATGCAGACGCGTTAATCAACTAAAAATGTTATATGAACATTTTGGTGCATGAGGGGAAATAATGAGAAAAAAAGACTATATTGAAAAATTAACACCAATTTTGTTGAATAAGATTTATGATAGAAGACATGAAGTAATTGTTAATAGTTTTTCAGTAAATCTAGAAAATCTCGGGGACTTAAAAAGAATGATACCAAGAATATGTCATGAAGAAACTATAATTCCTGAAGAAAAGTTAAGAGAACTTATCATAATTTTTAACCAACATACTAGTGATCAAACACCTCAAAGGGAAATTGTTAAAATTTAAAAGTTGTATAAATTTCATTTTAAAAAAATAACTATAATTACAATAAAAGATATACTTACTCTTTAGATGATGAAATGTATTTTGACATTTGGTTAATGATTCATTCAGCTGATTTCCGCGAATTTCGAATAATACCTGACCCTGATAGGGATGTAGTTTGGAAGAACAATATATATAATTGGTTTAGTTGATATAAGGAAAAAATAGTCTTGGAAATGATGATACGACATTCTGGAGAAATAAATGAAGAAACTGTAGTAATAAATGAAGAGTTAAGTGGTGAAGAAGATGAAGTAAATGTAGTAATACATGAAAAGTTTAGTGATGAAATAATAAATGAAAAGTTTAGTGATGAAGTAGATGAAGAAACAACAGAAGTTCTTTCATGTAAAGTTTGTTTAGTAAACATCCGGAAATTTTTTTCTCCTGTGGACATTGTACATGTATTAGTTGTGCAAATAAATTGAATGATTGTCATATTTGTAGGAAAAAAATTTCAAAAAAGGCTAGACTATATTTATAAGTTAAATATTTGAATAATTGAA
>Ga0210059_1001397_pt1 | contig 36162 bp, 22 predicted proteins | sample Ectturendosymbi2_FD_188042 | JGI IMG/M metagenome (GOLD analysis project Ga0210059, IMG submission 188042) | Ecteinascidia turbinata endosymbiont from Florida, USA - Sample 2 (SPAdes) (version 2) | ecosystem: Host-associated > Tunicates > Ascidians > Unclassified | place: Key West, Florida... | reverse complement strand
AATACCACGGAATGAATTTGCATGCAAATTTCAAGAAACATTGTAAATGGCCCAAAAAGTCATAATTAGATTTCGGGGGGAATCTGCGTTATCGTCTGCGTCCAGAAACCACCTCACCACTTTTTGCAGACGCTTCGTCCACTACGCATGTTTAAGATTGTGCTCCGCGATAGCTCACTTTATCCGAAACAATTGCCTTTATTTTGTCTGCTAAGGCTAATCAGCGCAAGCGCTGGCCGCATTGGCTACATTACCAATTTCTGTAGCATGATGCAATTGTTGCACGAGCTCAAAAACCGCAGTTGTTAACATAGAAGCATTCAGGCATTTGATAATAATGTCTCAGCAGGGAAAAAGGAAAACTGAAAGTTTGCTGTACTTCTATACATAACAAAAATCGAAAGTTTACTTGCGTAGGCTACTTTATGCGCATTTTCAATTCTTGTGTAGTTTAGCAAGATTCAATCTTGCAAACCGGGGTGTGCGCCAGCCAGTCCAGCCGCACTGTTTCTGTGCTTGACTGATCGTATCCGACAAGACATTAGCGTAGCCTCATTTTGCAGTTGTAAATTGCTCTGACGAATTAATAAGTGTGTTTTACTCCCCTGTTTTAACGCGCAGCCTGATATTTTGCAGTTATGAACTACTGTGTTGTTGTGTTGTGTTTGTTTTTCTCCGATAGCTTAACTTGGAGCGCTGATAGTTTACATTGCAATGACACAAAAATAAGGGGAGTGGATGTAGAAAAGTATGCATGTTATGTCAACAAACTTCGCCAAAACGTTGGTTTGGAAACATGAAAACGACGTCAAATTGTGACGTCACAAAGAGCGCACACCAAATACAAATGACCACCATATGACCCTGAACGAACCCCCCCCATGAAGATTTTCTGCGTACGCCACTGATCATACACAACGATTATGCCATAATAGAGTGAACCCAAAACTGTACGCGTGCAGGCTGGATTTTGCGCTTTAGAAATAATTAAAAGGTTGATAATCAGGCAAGGTAAATAAATCAGAAATTTTAGCCATTCGGAAAATGTCAAAAAAGGGGAAGTCCAGTGAAAACGGTGTAGCTTTTGGTTTTACCTTCATTACTGATAATGATGGCAGTGAAAGACCGCAGTGTTTTCTGCGTGGTAAAGTCCTTGCCAATGAAAGTTTGAAACCAGCAAAGCTGAAGGAGCACCTCACATCTATTCATCCTAAAAATGCGTTGGATGGTGTTGAATCTTTTCGTTGTAAGAAGGCTCGATTTGAGAAAGGTGGGACTTTGCCAAAGTTCGGATTCATCAAGACACACAAGCCTTGCCTCGAAGCATCGTATAAGGTTGCTTACCGGATTGCCAAGGAAAAGAAACCACATACGATCGGAGAGACATTGGTAAAACCGTGTGCCCTGGAAATGACTGAGCTGTTTTTTGGCACAGAACATAGGAAGAAACTTGAGGCCGTTCCTTTATCAAATGACACCATCAACTCCAGAATAACTGACATTTCTAATAATATTCTGGAACAAGTAATGGAGAAACTGAAAGCTTCACCATTTCCATTTAGCATTCAACTGGATGAAAGCACAGATGTCTCTCAGTGTGTGCAGCTTCTTGCATACGTTCGATATATGCACGCCGATGCAATGAAACAAGAATTCCTATTTTGCAAGCCTCTTTCTGAAGCTACTAAGGCTGCAGACATACTACAGATGGTAAATAATTTCTTTGCCAAGCAAGACTTCAACTGGAAGAGAAATATTGGTAGTTTATACCTGCAATGCTTGGCAAACCGCAGCATTTGCCACTTTGGTAAAGAAAGAAGCTCCTCACATTATTGTGACTCATTACTTTTAGCATCGACATGCATTGGCATCAAAAACTCTATCATGAACTTTACAAGAGATATTGTCTACTTCTGTGAAGGTTGTCAACTTCATCAGAGCTCGAGCTTTGAACCATCGTATATTCAAAAAGCTTTGTCAAGAAATGGGTGCGCAACATGAAGTTCTTTTGTATCATACAGAAATTCGCTGGCTTTCGAGAGGTCAAGATTTGAAGCGTTTGATGGAACTGAGAAAGGAAGTTTCATTTTTTTAAGGGGAAAAAGAAATCCTCTCTCAGTGCAATTTGACTGTAAGGAGTTTCTCTATGGCTTTGCTTACTTGGCAGATATTTTTAGTCACCTGAATGAAGCAAACCTGTCAATTCAAGGACCAGATTTAACGATCATAGATGTTATCGAAAGATTGCAAGCTTTTCAAGCGAAGTTTCCTTTGTGGAAAAGGAGATTAGAGACAGGCAACTTTGCTAACTTCCCAATGCTGGAGGAAGTGATCTCTCAAAGCCGAATCGATAATACTGAAGCCCTGTCTCCCTCCCTGCGCGAAAATATGTGTGAAAATTGAGATAGATTGCAGCAGTCCTTCAAAAGTTATTGCTCAGATGATTTGAATTTTGAATTGTGCATTGGCAGTCCATTTCTTGCAGATCTAAATGCTGTTTGTGATGACAATCTGGCGAAAGATGAACTCATTGAGTTGAGGACAATGCAAATGCTAAGAAGCGATTTCAACTCAAAGAACGTAGCAGAATTCTGGTGTTCCTTGACACAAGCTTATCCTCGCCTGGTAAAGAGAGCCACGGTTGCTCTTATTCCTTTTGCTACAAGCTACCTCTTTGAGTCGGGATTTTCGGTTCTTCTTGCTATCAAAACAAAACAACGAAATAGGTTGGACGTTAAAGACGACATGCATGATGCCCTGTCGAAAACCATCCCACAGTTTCACGTTCTTGTTGAAAAAAAGCAACAACAACCTTCGCATTGAAATAAACCCTTAAAAACTAATTTGTACCAAACTTATTTTACGAGTTTTCTCAGCTGCTTCAAACATTTTCTTTCTGATTGTTTTTTTACTTGTGATTTACGAGTGTTTTTCTTTCTGATTCATGTCAAAGCTAAGGTTCTGCGTTTTTATTGTTGTAAAATTTAGTGAATTCTGCATTGGATTTATTAACGACTGATATTCGTATACTTTAATTATTAAACGCTATGTTTAGTCTACACACCATTTGACTACTAGTAGGTTGATTACAGCTAATTTTGGCAATTGTAGTCTGTTTCTTTTAAATCCAGACCAAAGGGGTCCATAGCTTTCGAAAAAATGTTTTAGGGGTCCGTGAACCACAAAAGGTTAAGAACCCATGATCTAGTGGAAAAACGCTAGGAGTGGCACCACTGATTCTGAAAGTGTGAGCGGGATTCATTGCTATTTATAGCGAGAACGTGAAAGAACTCGAATTTCATTCGGTTTTATGCTTGAACGAGCACGCTCGCGTTTGAGCAAGCATGCAGAAGCAGCTACTAGAGTTTAATTGTGCTCTTCCGCTTTCCAGTGACATAAGGCACCAGGGTTACGTGATGTCTTGCGTGCACTGGACTAGAGTTCGATAATGCGTTATGGAGAAGATTTCAGCATTTTTCAGAGTGTTCGACCTTAGCATGTTCTTTATTTGTGATGTTTCTTAGTTTCTGGAGTTCGCACAAGGGTCACACCACACGCACATTGTTGGCTTTTACTTTCTGATACAAGGTTCATTGGCCATTCGTCGGTTCATTTAAGCGTTTACGGCAGCCACGCCTGTGTCTTCTGATTCACTGAAATCCTGATGACGCGATTACCCTCAGGTCTCCCTGATCGTGTTTTCAACACTTGCTTGTAGAGACGTTCAATGGAAGGTTCAGGAAAGAAAACCGTCGTAGCATACGGTACTTGGACTTCTCCATCTGCTGCACTGCTGCTTGTTTGCAGCGAACACTGTCTTGGGTTCCTGAAGAGACGTAATACTTCGGCCTTTTCAGGGTTAATAATCTTCATTCACGCTTGGTCGCAAGCAGCTCAAAACCAATCAAGTGCACGCTGGAGATACTGTTCAGAGGATGCAAGCGGCGCCTATTCGTCCGCAAAACGTAAACGAATGATCTTGCAGCTGCCACCTGTGACTCCCTCGTCGCACCGGCTGTTACTGTCAATTCAATTCGTATAAACTATGAAGACGAGTGGTGACAGCACACACCCTTGTCGGAAACCAACACCCACGGCGAACGGTTGTGATTTAACTCAGCCGATATTGACCTAACTTTTGAGCCGAATACAGTGACTTGATCAGTCCCGTCGCCACGGGGGGTCATTGGTGGGATTAGCCCCCCCAAACAAAGCTCCAACTCCCCAATTGAAATATGAAACACGATACGTAAGTAGAATTTTTGTCACATTTGAATGTCAAGCCTCCCCTCACGTTCGTAAAGCCCCCCCGCACAAACGTAAAGCCCCCCTATTGACGACTTTCTGGCGACGGTTCTGACTTGATGGCAAATAATAAACACCGTCTACACTGTGCTCCACCAACATTCCACAAAGCTTTTCGCGAAGACTCGGCGTATGCTTTGCCGATGTTGACAAAACATTCGTTGATATCTTTGGCATACTCCCAGCATTTCTCGAAAATTCTCTGGAGAGCGAACGTTTGGTCTGTAGTGCTACGGCCAGGTCAAAAACCGCACTGGGTTTCCTCCAACTTCGGCTGAATTACTTCGTGGTATGCTTTTCTCAAGGCGCTTGGCATACACTTTTCCAGTGAGGCTAAGTGGAGGTACGTCCCTGTAGTTAGTGCATTCTCTCCTGTCTCCCTTCTTGTGTATGACGATGACCAATCCAGTTTGCCAATCTTTCGATGTAACTGGAACTCCATGCCACTTGAAAAATAGCCGAAGTGCTCGTTCTCTTCTTCGAGGCTTCACGTCGGATTTCATCACCACCTGCGAGAAGTCAAGTTAAACCGTTGTAATTGAATCAGCATTGTTACACACAAACGCTTTGCAGTGTCATTTTTCCCTAGTCCTAAGCAACATCGTATACTAAAAGTTGCTTGTTTGTTGTTGAATGCAAAAATTAACGGATATAGCTCATCCTACAAAGTGTAAACAATATACAACAAGATTTCAAAACTGAGGACGAATGAACTTCCGCTAGGCAGTGGCGGATCCAGGGGGAGGCGAACTCCCCCTAAAACCTACGAAAGTAACTTTTTTCACCGTAATTTTGTGCAATTCGGAAAACAGCATTCGCGATCTAAAGCCATTTTACCGTACATTGTTTTGCCACATGTGTTGTGAAGTATACTTCATCTCTTTTACGGTAGCGAATGAGATTTGACTACCAAACTTTACTGAAATCGCCCTCTAACCTTACTGGCTAGATCTCCCTTGCCGCTAGGGCAGAGGACAAACGCTTTAGACTAGGGGTGCATCACCTTTTCGCTATTGCCGGTCGCATTACGTTTATTTTTATGAATTATGGCCGCCAGTGAAATCAAGATATTTCTATGTTTTGCATTGCTTCTGTTTTGCTTCCACACGCTTGTTTGCTTATCTTTCTACGAAGTATCCTCATACAGCAAACAAAGTTTTTTTTAATCCGCGGCCCCATAATTTATATCTTAAATTACCATGTGCACAGCAGCATAACATTTTATGGAAGGCAGCATGCTGCCGTACAGCCGCAGGTTGTGCATCCCTGCTTTAGACAAATGTTTACTCGTGTAGCGAAACAACTACAGTATTAGGGCGTTGCTTTCCACATGTGGTCGCGTCGTTGACACATGATAAGGGTTAGTGGATCCATAGGTGTAGCCAGGGATGGCAAAGAGGCCATGCTCCCCCTAAATTTTTAGCATATGTAGTCATTTTGTGCTTAGAGAGGCGGGATGCCAAGCAAAATACTGCTGCTCGCCTAAAATCAAAAATGTTGACCCCCAAATGTTTTAGCCCTCCCAAAGTTTTGGGCTGGGTATGACACTGAGTGCATCGGCGTCGATAAACTTCATGTCATTGCTGGCGTCATGGTAGAAACGGTAGCACAACTTTGTGGCCGAACACGGCGTTTACTTCCACGTTAGGTGCAAGAAGTCATTTGCCTTACAACTATGCTCTTCTCGCGTCACTGAGCTCGTTATCGCCAACCTTGGAATAAAAAGATTTAATAAGAAATTGACCAAACCACGAGAGATGCTTTGCAAGTTCATTTGATTTCGAATAACTACGTCATTGGTAATTCCTCTCCAGTCATGTTGGGGAAGCGTGAGCTAAACAAGTTGTCTTAAGCAAACGATCGGAATCGGGTGAATGGGGGGCTGACAGCAGGCATCTTCGTATAAAAAAACGTTTTTTGGTCTATCTCGACTCTAAATACCGACTCGTTGCACCGCGAATTTCAGAACAAGTCAACTACCGCAATAGTTAAACATTATGCGCACGATGTGTAGCAAACTTGTGCTTTGCATTCAAACAAGCTCTAGCCCAATAAATGGTACCCGTAATTTCATCAGAATTCATGGCTTTTTCAAGGTGCGCTGTATGTTCGTTGTGTAACAGAACACGTCTGGTGTGACGGTCGTCACATAGTGGCGCATCTATGCAAAGTTGCGCCCATGGCAAACTTTAAATGTGCGCCCTTTCTAATAATTTCAATATCAGATATAGGCACAATTTTTACGAAAAATAAACCATGAAGAAAATAAATGTTTTGAAACTGAAAATATTTGCGTTTATTTTTGCTTAAATGTTTCAGCAAATAAAAGATAAATCATCCATAAGGACCACAACATACTTCTACACTCATTTATTTTTATTGTGAAGAATATCAAAACATTCAAATAATAACATCATATTAGTTTATAGGTCAACATAGCGTTGCCTGACAAAATTGTATATCTTAAAAAACAACAACAACATATTGCAAGTTCTGCTAACGACAATTTCCTTTGAAATGGACCACATTCTATTTGAATTGCACATCAAATTATTTAATGCAAGTCATGTATTGTGTTCGAAAATTCCGTGCCTTCATCGAAACAATGTCGTCTATGATTTCATCAACGTAAGCTTTCGCTGTTTCGTCGATTTCTATTCTCATCAAAGCTAGATCACACAACCTGCCCTGACTTATTGTTAGTCATTGAGACCCGGGGTATGAAAGGACCGGTTGCAGTTGACTGAAAGATCATTCGCTGCTTGCAATATATACTGCCATCAACAGCATTATTTGCAAAGCAATTCGAAGAACGTCAGGAGGACTTCAGGACGCGATAATTTAATTGCACGACCTGATACTAGCATTTGCAATCTAGGATCTTTTCGTATAATTGCTTGCCATCTACGTCTGAACTGTACACAGCTCCTAAATTGTCACACGTAGATTTTAATTTCTCACAGTCAGGACCTTTTCACAAGGCCGTGGACATCGAACAGAAAGACAAATTTGGGACAGAAAAAGCTAGCTGTAAACAAGACTAACAAATCTCTTGCATGAGTTAACATTATTGCTCAACTGGCACGGTAACGATACTGACTGCTCATTTTTCGAGGACTAACTAATTTTCTGTACCTTAGTCTCTGGACGGGAGCATTGTATTCAGCCTATTTATCGGACACTAGTGGCCATCGAAGAAGTTTCGTAAAGTCGGAGTCGGCCTCAGCAGTTTCAGTAATTTGCAAATTTGTAGGACCTCAAAGGTAGTTATTTGCGTAACAGTCAGATTCTCACAGCCACGGACTTAAACTCGCCTCAGCCAGATTCTGATTAATATCTCCTTGCCTGAAATGCAGCATTACGGACTGACTTAGCCTTTCTTATAGCGTGAGAAGGACGAGATCTCGTAGATATGGCATGCGAGCGTTCTTGTCACAATGACTGACCGTCGCTTCATGTCACTACACCACAGTTTGGTCAGAATGCATGGTGGTGCTGGCGCAACACGCCCGCCTGTGCGTTAGGTAAGGGCGCTGTGCTGATGCAGCTTTGCAGTTTAGGAATGTATTGAGCGCAAAATAGAGGTTCAAGAAACTGTAAATGAAAATTTCAATTTTTGCCAAGCAATTTTCGCGCCCCCCTCAAAGTTCCGCCTATGGCACGTGCCATGCCTGGCATACCCTAGATACACCACTGCGCACAAAGATAGCTATGTCTGCACAGAGATAGCTATCTCTGCGCAGAGATAGCAGTTTTTGTGCTAAATCTGTCTGATATAATATTTTTACGAACGGCGCCCCATACGCGAGGACGATGTCTTGTATTTATGGCAAGCAAGCCTTCTGGTTCTGTCACAATGTCTGATGGTCGTGTTTATGTCACAATGCCACAGATTGGTCATAATGCTTGTTGGTGCTGGCGCAACACGTCCGACTTAATACCTCAGATACGGGCGCGCTGTGCTGATGCAGTTGTGCAGTATATGGTTGCATGGGGCGCAAATGAGAGGTTCAACAAACTGCAAAAAATTTTAATTTTTCCCAAGCAGTTTTTACGCCCCCATCAAAGTGGCGTCCATGGCACGCGCCATGTCTGCCATACCCTAGATACGCCACTGTCGTCACACTTGGCTTCACTGGAAACCAGTAGTTCAAGCGCTTGTCACAGCAAACTACTGTTGGTTTGAACCAGTTTCAAACATTTTGTAATTCAGGTTCTCCCCAAAATTATATAGCAAAATGAGGATGTCAAGAAGGACGAACAAATGCGATGAATGACTTTTGCCGATTGACTAACCATTGCTTAACTTAAACATGTTAATTGAAATTTCTCTTTGTAGAAGCACACCAGCAGTCTGTATGGCTTTTACCGTGTTTATCCAAGCGGTATTAACATTTTATAAGGTACTTTCTTACCGCTATCTCCTATCTGTTTTCATATGCAGGGTTTTTTTCTTTTTACCGGAAGTTTGTCCGTACATACGAGTTGAAACTCATTGAAACGTGCTTGATAGGACTTGGCCAACACTGCCACGTAAGTTGGCAGGTTCTGGACTGCAGTGTCAGTTATTCACCGAACATCACAACCAATGCAACAGGGCGGCGAAAGGAAGAAGAGCTTGCAAATGAACCATTGCGTAAAAATCTTCATTTTATGAATTCCTCAAGCAGCTGAAAATTTCTACATAACCTTTCACCTACAACCATTTATCAAATGAAAGATGTACTAACGTCCCTAAAAACACGCAACCAATATCAATGCCAATACCAAAATACTAAGGTACCGACGATCGTAAATGAGGTATCCGTGTCTCAAGCAGGCCCGTAACTAGGGGAGGCGTAGGGGTATTCGCCCCATGACAGTACATCGGTGGTTTTAAAGTACCGTTATACCCTGAATACCCACACACCTTCAAATCAAAAACGACGCTTGACAAACTTTTGTTACAAAGTGAGGGCAAAGATTTACTCGATACTTTTCACGTGGGGTGTGCTTTGAAAAAACAATTGGTTAACACTGTAGGCTGAATCACCTGGATTTAAGCAGTATATGAAATATTTATCATACCACGTTTAATCCATATCGTTTCTTGCTTTGTCCATTGCCACATTACTTGTTGAATAGCAGATGATAAATCCTCTAATGAGCCAACTGCACCAACTTTGACTCTCAACAAAGAAACAACATTTACGTTTTCCTCGATCTGATTATTTTCTTTCATGAAATGGTAAGCTTCTTCTTTCGTATGACGAAACTTTGTAGGTCTGAGCAAGATGGACAAGGGTGTCCGTTTTCGCTTTTGTGAGGCCTTCCACGTTTAGCTGCAAGAGCGTTAGCCCTCTCGTACGACAGGGAAAAGTGTCTGCCCTAAGAAGGACGCCTGCTTCAAGAGGCGTTGGCCTGTTGAGGTTGTGATGAAGAACTTTTCACAAACGCCATTAATATCATCTTGGTGTGCTTTCTCAAGTTCTTGACATTCGCATGGCAATACAAATTGCGTGTTTCTAGGATTAACCACAGGAGGTTGTCAGCATGAGTCGTCACTAGGAGTTTGTCAACTACCACTAGGAGGTTGTCAACAAGAGGTTGTTACGATGAGAAGCTTACCAACAAGGACAGCGATAGCTTGTTTCAAAGCCACGGGCGTTGGAAGGGGGGCCAGGGGGAGCCCTTGCCCCCCTGGATTTTGAAATTTTTAGCAAAAATGGTTGCTTTCTTAGTTTTGAGTGGGAAAAAATTTCACCACTTTAGGCCTCCCCCCTGGAAAAATTTGGAAAAATCCCCTAGTGCTCCCCCTGGAAAAAATCCTTCCGATGCGCATGTTCAAAGCTACAAGCGCTTGCAATCAATTTAGTTACAAGCGTTCGAAGAAACATTTTGCTTGTTTGTTGTGACAGTAGCATGACACATTCTTGGCATAAACAAAAATAGCTTGCTTAATAGCTCAAAACGATAGACAAATGCGAAAGCTTATCTTCTTTCCTCGAAAAGTACACCCCTGAGAAACATCCTCAACTAGAAACCAAGAACAACGATCTTTTTGATATATCACAGGAAGAATTTTTTTAATTCTCAGCTTAAAATTGCAGTTGATTGCAGAATTGGTTGAAATTATGACTGCTGTATTTTAACTTTAATTACAGCTGAAATTTTGTTTGTTTGAACGTTAAACCCAAAACATATTGTTGTTGTTAAGAAATTTATTGAAAAAGGATTTCTTGGCTACAGGTAATTTCGAAAGCGAACCGCATCGTTTTTTCGAGTTGGTGAAAGATGAAGTTTATAGCAACAACAAGGAAAGATGTGCAGAAGTGGACAATATACTGGCTCGCGCTGAAGTAGAAGCGTTCCTTATAAGTATGAGAGGTTCTGTCTCTTGCAAACGTGTTTTCAAAATACCGTATAATCAAAACGACGAAGGTTTGAGAGATTGCGCAATTTAGTGATCATTGCAAGAATCGGAAATGATACTAGAAAAAACGAGTTTTGCCAGCGAGTTTGCTTATAAAGCAAACATCTCATGGCGCAAGAAAGCTCACATTTCAAAATTATTTAATCGATTAGTTGCAGTGGTGGCGTTCTTGACAGTAACCTTCCTGTTCCGCCTGTTAAACTGATTTAATATTTTAATTTGGTATTATCAACTTCGTTTTCGACATTTCAGATATAACCAAGCCTCGTTATCGCTTGCGATCACGCACTTTCTACCTTATTATTTCTGGCCATGGAGTTTATACTTCTGTGGCTTCCAAACTTTTTCCAATTTTATTATTCAACTTTTTTAACCAGTTACTGCATACGGTATGCATGTCAAAACGTGCTTGTTTAGCTGTGTGCATCTACATTTGTGTCAAAAACTGGAAGAATAAACAAAACCTTAGAAAAATGCTTGCAGGTGTAACGAGATATTGTGCTATATGCTTTTGAGCTGTGAAAGTACCTGCTGGTTGTTTACCATATTCTTATATTGAATTCCCCATTGTTCAGCAGGAAATACGCTTGCAGGAAATAACGCAGGCTGCAGGTTACGGCACTGTTTGAATCACACAGAGCATCACGTCTCAGCAGTAGCCTTCCGACGCAAACGTATTGCGTCCCGGTGCCAAGCGCAAGTTCTGACTTGCGAAATGTCTGCCTTCACGCCATGTGTGCATGCAGAGAGTAATATTACATGTCAAGTACGCTGAGAAAACTGATTATTAGGGCTTATGGCTTGGTGTTTAGGTAAGTGTGTCGGGTTAGGGAAAGAAAAAGATAAATACTTGAGGTCTAAGTCTACGTCCAGTATTTTTCAGTGGTTATAGTTATTCCCGTACTAACTTGTTGTGGGTATCTGACACCTCACCAAAAAGTTTTGATTTGCACAACACACATCAAAAAAGTAATTGCCAAATTTTATTCCTTTACTCTGAGAAGCAAAAATAACTGACAAACAATAATAGGTCAGAAATAAAATTTCTCTGGTTTCCTGATATTTTTCCTAAAAGCAAAGTGACGATGAAGAAAAAGGTTGTCAACTTTTTTCAAACCAGGTTATCATTCAAAAACTTTCTGACTCTCGGTGCCTCCTTTTTGACCTTCTGTGACCGGGACGTTGCGCCCACCTTCCCCTTTCGATAAAAACTTGCGTTTCAGTGATAATTGAATAACCTACTTGGTAAAAAATTGCTTCGTCAAGCTACTGGAAGCTCAGTCGTCGAACTGCCTGAGCTGAATAGCATTTGTTAAATGCACCTTATCCTTTGACAAGCACTACGAAATGCTACAGGTTGTTTTGAAAGCATGAACAATAATTTTTTGACTTGTGTATTCTAGCCACGAGCCTTTGTTAGTGATTCATTTTGACCATGTTAAGTTGTGCCACGATATACGTGTCCAATACTTCAGCAGCGTAAAGATTTATCACTTCATGCCCTGCATTTGTTTAGGTGATATCTTCAGATTTTAGCGCACATTCTTCTGTAAATACTTTTGTAATGGGTGCGCTCGTCTGGTGCTGATACCTGCTACTCGCGTTTTGAGACTCGAAGGAAGCAAACTTCCAGCCTTGCTCAAGCTTTCAGTCATCCGAAAATAAACATAACATCAGAGAAACATTTAGGCTTGCTACAGTAACTCTGATCAGCTTTAATTTTTTGAGGTAGTTCAGTTGTGTTGAAAGCTATATGAAATGATGGTTTGTTTCGTGTTATTTTATTGCAATATGAATCTGTTTTTCGAACGTGAAATTGCTCTTAATTTTAGCGTTTGTACTGTCAAATTTAACTCACTACACTCTCTGTGTGTACGTTCGCAGAATAATGCAAGCTGCTGTAATGGTTTCTTGTTCTAACACAGACCGCAATCGCGCATGGCTTTTATACAGCGTAATCCAACAATATACGGACGTTGATAGTTGGCACCGAGCACTTCACAAAACCTTTCAAGTTCCGGATGATACAATTACGCAGTTCCGTGTCCAGAAGCAGGGCAATTTTCAAGAACAACAGCACTTGTGCCTGAAATTTTGGATAAACAAAGAAAAATTAGGTGACTTTGATGTTATGGTTTACAGACTAGAACAATTTTACAACTAGCAACGTTACAGACACGAATTTTTTAGGCAATAGCCTACTGCTTGTATAAACTAACTCGTGAAATTCAATTCTTGATGTTCGTTTTTTGCTAAAAATATTCCATCCGGACCTCATCATGGATGGTTCATCCACTCTGTTATTGTTAATTAACACAGTAGCTTCAAGCACCTAATTCAACAAGAACGCCATTAAAACCACATCTTCGTGGTACTGGTTTATACATTTTTTTCCGAAGATGGCTTACGATTAAAAATGAGGCACAACATTTACATTGAAATGTTTCGAAGGGTCTTCAAAGCTACTTGCTTCTTAATTTGAGTTGTTTACATCGCAGGAACGACAGCAGATGTTTTTCGAAGACTTCAAGATCTGGGAGTCTTTATTCCAGAAGACCATTACTTCGAAAATGATGCACGCCCTGTCCAGATCGGTAATATTTCAGGTAAACGGCCAAACGATCAAAAACACTTCACAAATTGTACATTCGTGTTTCTTCTTAAATTCACAATACACAGTGCACAATAGGACATTATAAACAATCGGTGAAACCAGTGGCGTAGCAACGCACTGGCTACTCTGGCTATAGCCAGGGGCGACACGTTCCAGGGGGCGACAAAATCTAGTCGCCTTTGTAAGCAGAGATAATTGAAAAGAGGTGGGGAAATTGTTCAGACTGATGAAAATTTAAGCTTTCTTAATTTCATCAGCTAAGAACCACGGGCCATGAGAATCTTCTTTGGCAAATGAGGGCGACACAGCCGATATTATTAGCGCCATGGTTCCAGCCATGTTATGCTCACCACCGTGTTGTCGCTACCTATCTCTCAATATTATAGCATAACAATGGCCGCTATTTCGGGAATCTCGAAAGTTTCGAGTCGAAACGCATCTACTCTAGCAAGCTGCAGCATCGTTCGTTGGTCATGGTCCAGCCCTACAGTTGCAGCATTTAATCAGAAAGCTGGGCTTTCAAAGCAGTTAAGCAACTACAGTAGTTGCCGCAGTATCAGAAAGCTCTACAGTGTCAGTAGTTAAGCCATTGCTCTGTGGTTTATTGATAGGAAAGGGAAGTTGCTTACTTGCTCTAATACTTTGGCTAATCCGGTGGAGAATGTAAAAATGGCATTTGAGATGCGATTGAGTCTTTCATTTTTTTCTTTCCTAACATTTTGGAAATTTATTTTATGAGAATCACACGAGGCTCAAACTAACCTGCAGCGAAAAGGACTGTCGTTAGCGCAATGTTCTCACAAACAGAAAGCGTTTGTCGCTTTTTTAACTGAAAAACGAGATGATCTTGTCCAGGGATGGGAACCTGCGGCCTGTGTGAACATTTGATATGGTCCGCATCAGAATTATCGTTTCCTAATTCAGACTGCAAAATCGCGTCAAAACGAAGCTCCATGATAAGCAGGTACTTAGATAGTATGTCATAAGAAACCTCTATCCCTCGTAGTAAGATAAAGGTAGAATTTTAGGATAATTATTTGCTGCCCGCCAGCTATAATCCACAATTTATGCGGCCCGTGGTAGTAAATAGGTTCCTCACCCCTGATCTAGTCAAAGAGTCCATTGATACCGCGTTAAAAATTTGTAAAAAGAGAAGGTGTTCCTGTTGAAGAACGGAGAGTTCGCAGGAAAAAGAGAATGGCTGGAGAAAACGCGGAAGGCGCAGGTCTAACCGCTGTTGAAGAAGTGAGAAGTCACCATGTTTAAGCTATCACCAGCTGCAGCTGTGCATTGGGCCTCGCGGCATTGTGTTCGGGGAGGTGAAGCAGTCGACACTTTACGCTAAATTTGGCGAAAGTTCTTGAAAAAAGGTCTTCAAAAAACAAAAAATCGCACCATGGTTGACTGAGCACGATGACGTCGTAAGCATAACACCACTGCCCTCAGCAGGGGGCGGCATTTTCTGCTATGGCCAGGGGCGGCAGATTGTGCTCCTACCCTACGCCACTGAGTGAAACAGGTTATGCCATGCACTACTATTTGTTTATTTTTAAAAAAAGCTGATGAAGAAACAATGCACAATCGAAAAGATCCAACTAACGTTGGTCTGCACGAAATGCTGGAGAGTTCAGGATTTATCGAAAAACTTTTTACGCAGTTTATGTAAGTGAGAAGCTAAGTTGCAATGCGCATTCCATCGCAAAAAATTTTTGCTTGTTTCGTCATATTTCAGGCTTAGGTTCGGAGCTGCTGTCGTAAGAGATAAATCTATAGTAAACGTACAAAAAATCGAGATACAAATTTTGTTGTTATTTATTGATATTTGACAGGTTTCGGAGAAGTTCCCAACGCTTTGACATCACTTTGAACGGGGTTCGCTATCACAACAATTTGTATTAATTTGCAGAGCTAGACCTGATTTACAAGTTATCTTTACTTTCAACAGCTAAGATTGGCGGTATAAAATATTTAGGCAGAAAGGCTGAGCTACTTAAATACTCTGAAGGGGCTGCTAAACTTAACGAATCCTAGATTTTGGTCATCATTTGCGGCGTGGTGCAAAAATTCTTGATTGAGGACAAACTGTAATACCGAAATAACGTGTTTCAAATAAATCCTGCTCAAACCAAGTTTCATAAAATTTCCCATTTAAAGTGAATGATAATGGTGAATATGCTTCAGATTCGCCATACAACACAAATTTGCTGGTGGTGAGATTGGAAAAAAAGCAACTTTATTTCCAACCAAAGTATTCAATCAAGTAGCAATCGATTTCAGTGTTCATTTTTGGAAACGCGTTTCTTTTTTCTGTTGTAAGCGTTGATCTATGGAAAATGTTAGTCTATGGTAATGGTAGTGTAGTATTTTCTCCTGTTCATGTCCGGAAAAAGTATTTTATTTCTCTTGCGTCTGGTGAGAGACACTGTTCTTCAGAATTTTTTCCCCTACCTGACTTTGATTGCAACGATACATTTTTGTACAGGCGGTGAGGAAGGTGTGCATAACTTGAGAAGATCGTTGCTTGAAAAGAACCAAGGTTTCACAGGGCTGAAAGACTATGAGTCGGTCAGACTTCAGGTTTCGAAATACAGCGGACAACAGAAAGAAGAATTTGGTCGATTGTTGTCACTGCAAGGTCTAAAAACGGAAGAATCTGCTTTATACGACATGTACGAGTTATTCGAAAAATGCGAGCAACATGCACAAGAACATCCAGAAGACATATTCAGTTCTAAGTCAAGTACACGTCCAAAAAAGAATGGGAATTTTGTCGGGGCTGTTGGAATTGCTGGTATTGGAAAAACAAGTCTGGAAAAGCTGCTATTGAAAGACATTTCCGACAAAACTTTCGACAGCAATTCCGCCTTGGCGTTCTTTGTTTCAATTCGTGATATTAACTTTGGTAAACCTATGGGCGTACTCCAGCTGTTACTGATCACAACTCATTCTGATTGGCAACATAAGAAGGAAGACGACGACCGTGTGCTGAAACATTTGAACTCATGTTGCAATGTTTACGTGTTCATCGATGGCTTGGACGAAGCAAGAGCAAAAACGTTTGACAACGACGCTCCGACAATGTCGTTGTTTGACTTCGAGACCCCGGATGTAATACTTAAGAACTTGTTTTCAGGTCACATTTTGCCTGATGCGAAAGTAATGCTTGCTTCTCGGCCAGGTGCTTTTGACGCACTTCACAAAAAGTACAAACCAGATTTTGTTGTAAAAGTTCTTGGTCTCAGTGAAGAGTCACAGAAAGAACTTGCATCTTTACTTTGCAAACGACTAAAAGCGGAGGTGGTGCCAGTGTTGGAACGACTGGAGCAAAATCCTGTTTTGTCTTCATTGTGCGTCATACCCATGTTTTGCAAATTGCTCGTGCGTCACACGCTGTACAACAAAACCTCGAACGCGTTGGCTGGAAAAGGAACCGTTACCGACATTTTTGTTTCAGTTTTAAGTGACCGAAAAGAGGCAGATGAAGACAAAGGCAAAGTGGCATATGTTTTGGATTTGGCAAAGCTGGGTCTGCACGGTTTTCTCAACAACCAGTTTTATTTTGATACCGACGACTTCAAGCAAACTGGCATCAACCAATCAAGCTTGGAGGCTTTCATTGACATTGCAACAGACCCTCAAGACAGCGTGCGAGTAAAGATTGTGGATGGCCAAAGGGTTTTCTTTTTTGTTCATCTTCTGTGGCAGGAATTTTTCAGCGCTGTTGAATTGATGCTCAATTTGGAAGAAAAGAAGTTTTCTGAAGTCCTTCGTCATTTCAAAGAAGAAAGATGGGATTCGGTAGTGAAGTTCATGCACGGTTTGTGTAACGAAAAAATAAAAAGCAAAATGGAACCATTGCTTCAGTCAAGCCATGCCAGAGATTTTTCAGAAAAACGAAACAAGCTGATGGAGTTTTTAAAATCTTTTGTAGAAAACTTTAGTAAAAACTCAAATCATTCCTTCCCATCGCTAACAACGTTTTTCAAACTGCGCTCAGTCGATTTTGCTGCTACCCTCATTCCACAGCCACATGATGTGAAGTTGTTCAAAATATGCAACTGGATATTTGAACTGGGTGATTCAGATGAAGTGCAAAACATTGCAAATTCCCTTCCGATAGAGCTGCTTTTCTGCGGAGAGATTTTACCGGCGGACGTGACGTGCCTTTGTCATGTGCTTCGGTGTTCCTCAAAACGTCACTTGCTGAGCGTTGGAACCTACAATGAAGCAGCGTTCTTTGTCGGCAAGGGCTTCGACATTCTTCTTGGGACTATTTTTGAGACTGAACACCAGGTATGTTGAGCGTGCCATCGTAAATTAGAAGATAAGTTTGCTTCCTTTTAGCATAACCTTCTCTTGATTGAGATAGCGTCAGCTTTTCCTGCGTGAAGGCCACTAAGCATTGACAAGGAACTAGAAAATATCTGTTCATAAAATGTCACAAAAATTTCAAATAACATGTCACAAAAATTTCAAAATATCTCATCAATCTCAGAAAATAGTAGTTCGTTGTTAACAGCTTTTCAGAAAGCGCTTTTTAATTCTTTGCAAAATGTTACACAATATCACCATCCCGAATAAAATAGCGCGTAATGACCAATGCTTTTGTCAGAAGATTACTCAAGCACATGTAAATACAGTAGGAACTTTCATAATTTTTAAGTGGCTAGAGGTGATAGACTTGTTAGTGCCCTAGATGCTGTGTCATGTGCTGCACGTTTAAAAGAAGCTCTTCTGCATCTCAGCTAATGCTGGTTTTCGTCTCTGACCTGAAAGCAACAAACAGCATCTATTTCATCGCAAAAGCAGTTGAGATTGGTGTTTATCATTCACAAACCTGCTGTTTTTTCCATGCATCAAATTAAGCGATGCAAATTATTCACTTCCAACTGCCTCAGTGCTTGAAAGATTGACTTGTAGAAAATGGTCGTCACCCAGAGATGTCATCCGCTTAGGCTTTAACTGTGATTAAAAATTTAGACAAGATATTGCCGCGAGAATGGTAAAATACACAAGCTCTCAGAAGAAAAATTTGGCAAGCAAGCATTGTTCACAGGTGGCTGTAATGTGACGTTTACTTGCATTTAATACTCGCAGATCATCAAACTACACGTCAAAAATTTGAACGCTTCCAGCTGTCACGGGATGGATCGGCTCATCCCCGATCTGGATGAGCTCGGGTTAATTCAGTGCAGTGTTAGCACTAGGGAGCTGGAGCTGATCTTCGGAGCTATCTCAGGACGTGAAAGTCCGGTACGTTGTTTTGTACAATTAAGCGCATTAATTTCATTCAGTGCGAAAATGCTGCGGTTGTACAACACAAGCCCCGTAAAAATTACCGTGGTGTTATATGTAAACATTGCGCATGTCTGATCTTATTTAATGCGCTTTACACTTTTGAAGTTTTATCTTTGTCGAGGTTACATCATTCAGCCAAAAAGGCATCGCTTGTGGAGTTTATTTGTTGGTCAATTGAGTGTTTCGCTACTTTTTCATAGTAATACTTTTAGTAATAGCAGTTGTACGACTTTTTGTGGTCATGAGTTTTACTCCATATTTCAATAAAAATCAGGTAGACGTTTTGACTACAATAATCTCGTTTAACCTAGCTGTTTGTACTGTAAATGTGTTTAATAAACGAAGGAGAACGCAAGCCTTTTTTCACTTTTAGATAAAATGCCTCCGTATCGATATTAAGAATCTTGGATCCGATGTGATACGTCTCTTGTCGGATTGTACTGAAAAAGTCGAGATGTTGGTTCTGCAAAATTGCGACTTATCAGAGGAAGAAATCCTGGGTCTGGCGAAAATGTTGAAGCAAAAACTCACCAAGCCAGTAAGTTGGTGCTTAACGCGTATTCGTTTGATACCCAAATATACTAAACTTAAGAATTTTACAAAGATGGAACTTTTGGATATCAGCCACAACGCCCTCACTCCACTCGGGGTTTCTCACCTGACAAAATCGCTTCAGAATATCAACGTTCTCTCACTTGCTACATGCAAGTTAAGCAGCAAAGATGTTAAGGGGCTAGCAAAAGAAATTGCAATGTCCGGAAAAAGGGTAAGAATGGATGGCCATGAACATTTCCTGCTGTTTGTTCTCAAATTCGTGCTACGTGTTTGAAGGTGGGCCAAAAGATTCGAAGGTTTTATAAGTTTCAACAAATCATTTTGAACTTTTTATGTTGTCCTTTATTCCTGAGAGAAGTAAGGCGTTTGCAATGAACAAGGGTGACCATCGAATGCCTAAATGAGCTTGCAGCTGTAGCTACCTAAATGAGCTTGCGGCTCGAATCACCATATAGATTCGCTCAATTTCGCTGCTTTTACAGTTACAGTGCCTGTAACTCGCATTCGGTAATGTTGTATGTAGCATTTGAAGATGTTGTGTCACTTTCGACCGGTAATTGTATAAGGAGCTGATTGCAAGCACCATGTTGAGAACGGTAAGCCCGTAGCCACGGAGGGTAATTTGAGGGCAATGCCCCCAATTTTTTTGGGTGGGGCGCAGTGCCACCTCCCAAATTTTGATGTGCTCTGAAAAATGTTTGCACAGTAGGTTTTAAACATATAATAAAGAAAACTCTTTCCCCTCTAAAATTGTGTGTGACCCCCATACCTTAAAACCTGGCTGCAGGCCTGGAGAAGACCTAAGTCTAACTTCAAACACCTAAGTCTAACTTCAGAAAAAACGCTGTTCTTTTTGCTACTCATGTTGTTGCGTATAATTTGCCACCAGGTTGCAAATCAAGCAGATAAATTCGATCTTCTGGCGATTATTTTGTTATTTTGCCGATGTCTGCCTACTTGAATAGGAGGGCGAAACAATAAAATAATCGCCAGAAGATCGAATTTATCTGCTTGTTCAGAAAAAATCGTTTCTTACCTCAATGTAACAATGATAAAATGCTATAACACCTGCTTTTGATTCTCTTGAATTTGAAAACTGCGGAGAAGAGTAGGTATTTGTGGCGTAGAAAGTACTGACGTCTCCAATGTAGTCAAACTTTGCGGGACGACAAGCCGCACATATTTCTTCAATAACTGCATCGTCATTTTCGTGGGATTATGAGGCGAGATGGACAAATTTATGGACAGCATTTTGACTCACCAAACAAACTAGACCTCCAACTGAGACACCAAAGGGCATACAGGCGAAAATGAACCAGCAAGGAGAAAAGTTAGTAATGAGAGGGAAAAGGGTAAACTTCCTCTCAAAGAGCACAGTGACACCGATCTATAGCAAGGGTATCCTTCACTTTTCACAACATAGAGAAATAGATAAAAATAACTGCTGTTCCATAATTGGCTTGGCACTGCGATGATACACTTTGGTTACCAGCAGTGCACATGCTGCAGTCCCATATAATCCCGATCAACAGTTAACAGAGCAGAGAAACTTGTCTTAATTACACCTTGCAGACATCGATGACGTGAAAAACTGTTGTTTAAAGTGCAGCGACAACAAACGCAGTCACGCGTTTCACTAACTTTACTGAATCTAACCTTGTTGAGACACCAAACTTATTGAGGTGCAGCCGGACTTTCCGATTGGTTTAGGATGAGAAACGGTCGTCTGATTTTGGATTACCTTCTCAGACATAACGCAAAGGACTCTACAAAATGTTACAGATGCAACGCAAGTACGTCAAATTCCTTTTGTTGCTAAGTGTGTCTGCATGTTTCAGATGGAATGGTTGAATGTGGCAGACAATGAGATTGGACGCTGTGGAGCTGATGCACTTGCTGGATGCGTCGACAAAATCAACACATTGGGAATATATCGATGCAAACTGCGTGGTGACGATCTTGAGAAGCTGTTTGAAGCAATACGAATACGTAAAGAACCTGTAAGTTTCTTTGCATGTCTGCGATTTATGCGGGGTGCAAATATTGACTGTTTCAAAAACTGCAGTATTAGTTATACTTTTTGATCTGTTCGCGCTATTGTGCAAAAGAATGCATGAAAATAATTAAACAGAACAAAATATCCCGCTCTGCTTTTCGTTGTGATCTTACACGTTTCAGTTTACGTACAAAGCTACGTGACGGCAGATTTACTTTGTGGATCCACTGGCTTATGATTTGGTGCAGTAATACTGCAGAATTAGTTGGTAGGTAGTTTTACAGTGATAAAACCTAATTGAAATTCTCACTCCGAACAGAGTATCACATTTATATAATATTTTCTGGCTACTCCATAGTCCAAGACTGGTCTCTCTGGATTTTCTTTTCCTGCACGACCCTATCTTTACTTCAAAAAGCTTCTAGTAAATATATTTCTACTTGTAGATGAAATTGCTCAATCTCAGCATCAATCAAATCGGTCGCAAAGGTGTGGAGCTACTTGAAAAGTGCATTCACAAAATCCAACTACTTATTCTGTTGAAATGCGGTCTGATCGCGGAAGATATAGAAATCCTGTCAAAGTCGCTTTTCATGCGTGAACAGATGGTGTGTAAACTTTTTTCAAAACTGAGTGCATTGTTGAAAACGTTGAGTGATATTCATGCCACGTACAGAAAGTACGACACAAATCTTCTCTTGCTGTCTTCGCCTTCCATAACATCATTGCTAAACGTTAATGTGATAAAAGTTGGAAATCTATAGTATCACAGTTGTTGCTTTATTGTTTACAATATCTGAGAACTTTCTGAGAATGTGCGTAACTTGGTGCAAAATTTCATCAGATGCAAGAAAAGATTAGAACTTCGATTCTTGGAAGACATTTAAAATTGCTTGTTTTAATCACGAGCTTACCGTTGTTGCTTGGCAAAAGCTATTCCAGTGAATCTTGATCTGTAAATGTCGGGCCATGTAAGCTTTTGGTAGAAGCAAGCAGAAATCATGGATACATTTTTAGAACCTGCAGGATTTTTTCATTGCAGATGGATTTTCTTGAACTGGGTCTAAACAACATCAATGATGAAGGAGCCCTGGCCATCAGTGAATGTCTGGAAAAAGTGAAAAACTTGTCTTTGCGAAAATGCGGCCTAACCATCAAAGGGATCAAAGCTATAAACAAAAAACTAGAGGTTGCAAAGGTAAGTGTGTGATAAACTGCGTTTCGGAGAAAGCCTTTTTCCCAAAAATCTTTATCTTCTTCGGTATCTGCAGCTAAACGTTTAAAGCGTGCAAACAAACTCCAACACATTATTAGACTCAACAACTCACGCCTATGACGTTTTAGAGCTCTTACTTGCCACCAGTTATTTCAAACATGAAGCTTCATGGAATAAACAATTTCGTATAGTTTTACGGTAAAACTCTGCAAAGCAACCCAAAATTATGTGCATTTAATATTTTACTAACCATTTAGAACTTTATCCATAATCGTAAAAACTTGATTGGATATTCTCACCTAAACAACCTTTGAAGTATCAGCATACCCATGTATCGGTATCGGCAATCGATAAATCACCAAATTGGTATGTCGGTATCGGCATAAGCCATAACTTGAGAATCGGTAAAAATTGGTACATCTCTATTCAAATCTTTTACGAAACTGAAGCACCGAGCAGATATATCGTTTTAACGTTAGTGTTTTTGTATAATGTTGAGAAAAAACGGAAGGAAAAAATGTAGACTATATCCTTGGGATTGTGGGCTTTGTAAAAACGCTGCCACAAAACAGAAATGGTTCTTGATTTTTTCAAAAGCAGTGCCAGAACGAAAGTGGTTTCAAAACAGGTGTTTCTTGATTGAGGTAGACTGGGCTCGGCCTCTTGTCCGGGTCATTCTGAAGACTTGATTAACGCTACTTGCAACCTCTCTAGCCTCGTGCACTGCTTCAATAAATGTAAACAGATGGGTGGCAGAAAAGGAGAACAAGGGGTCTGAGCCCCCACTATGTTTCAAGGGGAAGTCCATGATACAAGAAACTCGCGTCATTTTACTCCTTTTTCCTTTCTTTCTATAAAGCACATCATATTCAAAATTGTACTACGTGCCTGACATGGTGTCGATGAGGTGAGCTTTATCTCATTTCAGCTTGTTGCATCATAATACTATACCTGCGTCATAATACTATACCTGCGTCGCTCCGCCTTTCACTACGTCTTAAATTGAATATCCATCGTGAAGCAAAGATGTGTTAAAAGTTAAGCAATTCAGCCTTTTGATGAATTAAAATTTTCAGACTGATCTTTGAAAATTAGCAGCAATCCTGTTTACGCATATCGATTTTATTAATTGTAGTTTTACTCCATGTGTCTTGGATGTTGTGTTATTGTCAAAATGTCTGCGATAAAATCACACCGAGTTTAGGTGCATTTTTACATTTCAGTTTATAAGCTGTCTGTTTATTAGTTGTGCAAAGAGGGCATTCCCAAGCTTAAATAATCTCCGATGGCCTCACGCAATCAATCAAGCATGATGTGGGTCGTAGGGTTAGATCGTAACTCCCAACAACAAACGACTTCCACCGACCCTAGCGAGTGCAAAAGAAAGCGTCACAGACAGTGTTGCTACTGTGTTGCGACCCACTGCGGGTAACAAAAGAGAATAATAAAACTTTATTTCTAGAAGATGAAATTTGTACAGGTACTGCATACTGAAATTGTTGAAACATACCTCATACCCCTAACCGAGATCAAATGTGTTACTAAATTTGAGATTTAAGTGCTCATTTGCCATCTGATTTGGTACAAAATATTTTCAAGAAAATTTGTGCAAGTCCTAAGTTTCATCACAAACTATTTTTGGAATAACTGTGACTCAAATTAATGTAATTTCATCAAACAGTGGAAATAATATTATTCTGTATGAAGATCCTTGTAAGATTGAAAGTAGCTTCCCGACTTTTCGCCAAAACAACAGACAACGCAACATGTTATAAATCACTCGCTTTTAATTCCAGCAACTTAAAGGGATAACAAGCTGGAGCGAAAAATGCGCTTTTTTCAAAATGTTGCAGGAAGTTCGTCCAAATTGTCCATTCTGCATATAATCGTCACTGTTTTTGCAGGCTTGTAAAGTCACAGGATTGGATAATCAATAAGATTTCCACAAAGAAACCGACTGAGGTGAGAACTGCTCAATTACCAGTAATGTAGATATACATTTCAACCCAAATTAATTGTTCATGGCAAGTTCTTTTTGTACCTACTTTACAGCAATCAGCAATTTGATAAGCTACAAATTTAAGAGAGCATTAACATCACTGGTTTTATATTTTGATATTGTAGGGAAAACTATGAGCAAAATGTGTGTAACAGTGATAGATATTGAAGCTGAATTTGATACCGCGTAAACAGGTCTGGCATTAAAGCTAATTTAATATTTCTCTCATACCTAACATTTTGTTCTTTTTGAAAATTCCTGAAAATATTAAATGGCGGATTGTGGAGTTGAGAATCTATTGATTTTTCTGCAATGCAGTGTTTTTGTGAAAGTCGAATATTCACTGCATGAGCAAAAGCCCAAGTTCTGCAAATGCTTACCACTTTTTTCTGTGCGATTTATCTTGCACAGGCATATTTAAATCGATAGAAATTATCTCATACAAGCTAAAATTGCAAAACTTTTGCAAATTTTTTTCAAACGAAAAACAACTTCCTGTCTTAAATGTGTTGCTGTCATGATAACTGTTTTTGCATTGAAGGTCGTGGGTGACGAAAATCCGACGAATTCTGCCGACATCGCTGATTGACTGTTCTCCAATCAACTACACACCCAATACGTTGTCATAAACAACATTTTCTTCGAATAATTTCAAGAGTGCGATCTACATGGGTTTAAGAAAGTTTCCCGTGGATGCCATGGCCTTCGTTAGGCAACAGTGACTCTGGCATGTATTTTTTTCGAAATCTGTTGATAACGACCAAATCAGTGAAGTTCGTACTTCACCGGCGAGCAACCGGAACAAGTTTAGTTTCGTCGATACCAGGCATTCTCGGCGACGCAACCAGAATTGCTGATTCTAGGGAGATAAGTGTGATAAATGATATAAATTTAAAAAGCTTTGATAATCTCCGATTTCGTACTTATGTCAAGCTGCTCAGCTCGAAATCTCATCCAATAAGAACTTGGCAGCCACCGCTCTGGATGTACACTAATGTGCTTCAAAGGCCAATTCTTTGAAATGTCATCAGCACAAAGAAGCAGATGAGATGGTGTCAGTAGTTTTATAACTTTTCGAGCAAGGGTACCGCAATGGTTCTGGGAATTTTCTTCGTATTAACGCAAGCGTGTTGAAATGTTTATTTTCTCACCTTTATCACGTATACACTACTGCAACCATTGGCCAGTGCTCCCCATCAGTATTTCTTGTTCACTATTTTGGTTGCTCTTCACAAGCGTATTTTCTGATTACTATTTTTAGAATCCATATTTGCAAATTTCGATCGAATGGATAAGTTTAGCCATGTTAGCATCACGGTCACGTGATCTTGACTGTAAACCTTCTGCCATGGGAAAACGCTTTATGCAAGGTGCAAAAATGCGCCGCGCGCCAAAATTTGGAATGAGTGAACGGGATTTGCAGCAACGTGGCAGCAGGGCCTATGAGAGGGGAGTCCAGCAGGTACATTGTTCCGGGGCCCGAGAGCTACAGAGGGCTCCGAGATTGTAGGAATATTTGAGTGTTTGTTACTAACAAACTCGGAATAATGTAGCGAAATTAATCTCGGTGATAAAACTGGTTTGGCCTAAAGGATTTGTTAAGCTAGTGTTAGGGCCGGCCCTTGCAGGCGCGGGGCCAAATGCAAGTCAGGCGCGGGGCCCCTCTAAGGAGTAGTTTTATGACGTCATCGTGTTTAGTCAACCGTGCTATACGACCATGGTAAAGCACAGATACAAAGCCTTAGTACGAGAACTGAGCACGTTTGCTAACGTTCGATAATAGCGGAAATTCATCGCTAGTTGTAACGAGAGCGTTGTTTGTTAACAGTGAGATTTATAAGCCGTTTCTATTGAGTTCTCGAGCGCAAGGGGTATCTGGAAAAAATGAACGATCTACCCAAACACCATGGCGCGGGGACCCCAGAGACGCGGGGTCCAATGCAGCTGCATCGGCTTAAGGCCGGCCCCGGCTAGTGTGATGTATTTTAAGGTGAATAAGTGCGGCAGTGCACTTTCCTGGTATGATGCATTGATCTTTATTAGCAGTAATTATTTCTGTTGAACTTGAATGTTTGCCTACTTTGTCGAATTTAAGACATTCACGATTACTGTCGCAGTCTGTTCGTTGAACTGATTTTTCCTTTGCGCATTCACTTTCAAACATTTTCAAACAAATCTTTGATGAAAACTCTTTCCAATAAAGCAAGAGTTTCGAACTAAGAGGTACTTCAAGGGAAATTTGAATGGAAACACGCCAGTCCACAATAAAATCTTGGTAATCTAACAACAGCAGCCTCGAATGTTGCGCATATGTGCAAGATAACTAAAACGTTTAAAATTAGCAAGTGGGCCAACTGCACTGCAGGACGCAAGTGCTTATAGTGCACCGCGGCAATGCTTGCTGTGCATTTTGCTGATTGTTAAACTTGCGCCGCAAGCAGAATCAGGCTCTAATCGAATGTGAGTTTAAGATTAGCGGACATACCCAGAAATCTTCAGATTTCGAAACCATGCAGGGGAAACTAACCACTTACAGTATTTCGACAGAATGCTTTAAAGCGGCTATGTCCAACCCAAATGGCTTACTGAGTCAAACAATTATGTCACTATCTTAACCAGGACCGCACATTGAATGATATTAATGAGGGCTGCACATTGAATGGCTTACTTTGATTTTAGCAAACGAAGTTTAGCTTAAGCTAATGTACTGAAAGCGTTCAAATCCTAACTGCAGTGGTAACAGACGTGATATAGTAGCACTGAAAACCACCTGCATCAAATATGTCAAATCAAATTGTCAAAATAAGGACAGGTTGTCGGAATATGAGATACTTTTACTACAGCGAAAACTTAAGCTGGGTCGCATAAAACCTTCGACTGGGCCGCATGCGGCCCGCGGGCGGCGTATTGCACATAACTGCTTTAAAGCAATGGTCGCCGGCCTATGGCCCGTGTGGCTATTCATTGTGACTCGCGGTCAAAATAAGAAATAGTCGGTTGAAAAAACATTTCGTTCTGTCTCTTCATTCTTGTTGTAATAAGTGATGATTATGTTTGTAGGTGCGGTCAAAAAGCAGTCATGTTTGAAAAATGGTAATATTGTCACATTACTTGAATACCGGTATGTTTTAACATAGTTTTTCATATGATCAATGAAAAAGCACTTCTTGTTAAAGTTTGATGCAAATTAATCAGCCTCAATTTTTATTTCTTTCGTAATAATTTTGCAAGTCTTAGGGGCCCCAAATGGGTTTTGTTCCGCCTAAAAAGATTTCTCTTGGAGGCCCTGTCTAGCAGTGCCTAGTTTATAATTTTAAGTGCAATATTATCGCAAAGCTTGCATGGGTGCGTTGCTAAAAATATCTGAGCGCTGCGCAAATTCACAGAACATTTTTCATCCCTGGTTTCATGTGTTTTTCTGTGTGCGGTAATGTGTTCCTTGAGTTGCGTTTTCTTGCCGGCATTAATACTTACGTTTGAATTTCTAATCAAAAAATACTTGATATAAAAGTAGGCTTTATCAAAAGTGGATAAGTTAATGAGTGTAGTTTTTAATCTCGATCCCGTTTTCAGGAAGATCTATCTGTATAAAGGGCACTAATAGTTGCGATCCTTAAAATGGAAAAGCCATTGGGGGACCCAAAGAGCTATCGCCTTGTATCTCTACTGTGTGTCCTCTTCAAGATCCTTGAGAGAGTCATCTACCCTCGTGTAGAACCAATCATCGACCCATTACTACCGCAGGAGCAGGCCGGCTTTCGATAAGGGAGGTCGGCCGTAGATCAGGTCACCCTAGTGACACAAGATATCGAGGATAGCTTTTCGGCTGAGAAGAAAGCCGGAACTGGGTTTTCCGATATCACAGTAGCCTACGACATTGTATGCCATCGTGGCCTCATCCGCAAGCTACCGCGATTGCTGCATGACAGGCACATGGTCCGCATGATCATAGAGATGGTGAGCAATCGCCATATTACCACCGGCAATGGTAAACGGAGCAGGTTACGACGCCTCAAGAACTTTGTCCCACAGGCATCCGTTCTGGCGCCCCTTCTCTTCAACATCTACGTCTCTAACTGGCCAACCACCGTTTCCAGGAAGTATGCATGCGCTGACGGCCTAGCAATCATGCATGCTGATGGCGACTGGCAAGCAGTGAAAAGGTTGCTGAGCAAAGACATGGCAACTATAGGTGAATACCTACAGACCTGGAAACTAAAGCTCGGCACTATAAAAACGGTGTCGGCAGCCTTCAACCTCAACAACAAGTAAGCTAAACATGAGCTAAGTCAACCACAACAACGAAACCAACCTTTCTGATGCGAGCTCAAACACCTCGGAGTAATGTTGGACAGGTCGCCCACGTATCGCCGACACCTTGAGTCACTTCGAAAAAAGTTAACACACGCGTCGCATTCGTGGGGGTGCTTGCTGGCTCTGGTTGGGGTACTAGAGCAAAACGTTGCGAACAGCCACCTTAGCTCTGGTCCATTCGTCAGCAGAGCACTGCGCTCCTGTTTGATGCCGCAGTGCTCACACCCGCCTCATTGACTCTGCCATCAGTGATGCCTTGCGAATTGTGACTGGACGCCTGCTTCCTACACCAGCGGACAACCTTCTTATCCTCGCAGACATCAAACCTTCTGAGCTTTCGTCGCAATGGGGCCTCACTGTGCTATGGAGCCTGGACACCTGTCCGCTGAGTGGGAATGCACGGCTTCTCAAATTGAGACACCCGTTTACCCGCCGCGCAACAACTCATCAGTTCATCTGACAACAACAACAACAGATGTGCGACGCTCTGGGCGGATCAGCATTGGAATGCAGAGTGGTTAGACAACACTACGAGACTCCGTACTTCTTTCCCGAATCAGCATTCACACTCCCGGAATGGCCCTTCCAAGAACAGCGAGGGCCCGGCTTAACCGCCTCCGCATCGTTGCCCGACGTTTCCGCTCTTGCTTGCACAAATGGGGTAACCTATGGCCCCTTATGCGGCCTGTGAGTATGGCGCAGAAGAACAAACCGTTGACCATGTTGTCCTCCAGTTTCAAATCCATCGACCTCCCGATGAACTGCACGGCGTGACGGTTCTGGATGATGAGATAATTGATTGAATGGCTGCTCAACACCTGCTCCGAGATCTATAGTGCGGCCAAGCAGTGGATTGTAACAACTCGCTCAAACGACGGCGGAAGGTTTATAAACAACTATTTTGAGAGATATAATTCTTACAGCAGGTTATAATAATTGAAAACTCGAGACTTGCTGCAAGCTTCAGAGGTATCAACCGACTGTACTCTGCTTTCTTCTTTTTGCGATGATTAAAACTTGCACATGTCTGTACTCAGGTAAATTACCCAATCTTCTTGGCAACAACAACCGCACTGCCATTTGCATTGATCATGATTGATCTGGTGGTCTGTTACTATTCACGGAAATTATGGAGCCTGTAAAATTGTGGAACCCAACTTCAACCTCAACACGCACAGCCTTCCTCCGAATGGGATCCATTCAACAGCACAACTTGCCAGCTGAAGGCTTATAAGTGGCGGCCTGGAGATGGCGCCACATGTGAATAAAATATCCACCGGTATATGGTGCCCAAGAGTAACAAGTCATTGTTACAGACACCACAAGCGGAAGATCGGAATTCACTTAGCCCAAATAACAATAGAATAATTTGTTCTGGAACAAATGTCAAGTGCAAACCGCACAACCGTCAACGGACAACTGCCAACTGGTACAACTGCCAACCGGACAATTGCCCTCCAAAAAATGTCATACAGAATTTGTTCCCTGAGCAATTACGATGGGTGGAACAAAACATATCGAATGAAATTTCTTGCGTGGAAAAACTTCGAAAAATGTATGAGTATTTCAAAATCAGATAGACTGTTTTAATTGAGGTCTATTGTTTGTTCTGATTACTCAGCATTTATTAATTAAGCACTGCCGCGATGGCCTCCAGAGACCTAGGTGATGAACCTGATAAAGCATAACAAAAACCAGTCCTGCAGCTTCGGATTAGGTGTAGTTGCAGCAAGATCAGTTAGAACGTATGGCCTATGCGTGACAGAATTTTGTTAGACATTCACTCGCCATGTAGCTACCCAAACCAGCGTGCACCTATTCTAGATTATCCACATTTGTCAACGTATTTGTCGATCTTGAAACCATTCTCGGTGTTGTTTTCCAATACACGACTGTTCGCGTATTGCCATGAAAACACACAAGCATTATTAACAGTTTGATGAACAACTTATCGGTCGGTGTAAGCATAAAAAGGTGTTTATCTGTGGGATGTTGCAGCACTTGAAGCGGTCTTCAGAGAGAGAGCTTTTTTCACACCAAGCAGCAATAGTGCTCAGTCGACACCGAGTTCACTTCATCACTGCTTTGTTCGCTCAGGCTTATATACTCCGGAAGGATTCGCGCCTTTTATTTGTGGGGATTTTTATCAGTGACATGCGACAGGCATCGCTTTGCGATGATCGTTACACACTGAAGAATTTCAAAGTCATCATCCTCTAGATCATGGGCGGGGACAGGGAGGACAAGACCCCCCCTGCCCAAGACCTGGATTTTGAAAATTTCAAAATCCTCGGGGCCAAGGCCCCATCTGGATTTTGAAAATTTCAGCAAAAAAAAGTTGTTTTTTTTGTTTCGAGTGGTAAAAAGCAAGTTTCGCCACTTTTTCCCCCCTCTAGAAAAACTTTGGAAAAATCCACGAGTGCCCCCCCCTGGAAAAAAAAGTTTCGACGCCCACGCTCTAGATTTGCAGCGTTTTTTATGTACTGTAGTGGTGCTTTGGTCGACAGCAGTTTTCAGTGGAACAGGTTTCAAGATCATTTGTGTTGCAACAAATTTCCCTCGAGAAAACGGCATTATTAAGTCAGAACCTAGGCCCTCCTGTAAAAAGATCTGTACCGATTTCGTATCTGCTTCCAGCAGCACAGATGGTACTTTGCAAATCGCAAAAAAAACACGATAGCCATATGAAGACATACTTCTGCTACAGTTAGCAATGTTTAGAACAGTGGTCTTCAACGTGGGAGAAATCGTCCCCCAAGGGGCGATTTTGTGACCTACGAGATTTGTGGGACGATTTCAGTTTTCTCGAGGTGATTTCTGCAGGTTAAAACATACTAAAAAAAACAATATTTATTACTTTGTAATCAAAGCAATTGATGCACTTTCAACTCCATGGTTCGTAACAAAGTTTATAAAACACCTGATATCGGCCTGGTTACGTAACAATCAAACTAACATCGTTCTATGTAACGCTTCACTGCACTAACTATCCAAGGCCGCTGACTGAGAGTGTCACTGGTTTGGAGTTCAGCATTGCGGTTCTCACGAAAATAATTATGAATGTGCAGGTATTGTGTTGAGTCTAATGTTGTATCTAATGTACTGTGTTGATCTGATGTACGACAGAGTATAACAGAACAATAGGCTAGGAAAGGAGTAACTTAAACCGATGAGTAAGTCCAACCACCCCCATTTTGGCTAAACTAGTCCAAAAAATTATTTTCGCCACCTGTTGTTTGACGCTTGCTATGAAGCCATACTGTTTTGGAGCGCATGCCGAAAATTACATTGCGTAGAAAGTTACTGGGTAAAATACCTTTTTGCCAGCTAACTAGCATAAGCGAATGCGATTCCAGGAACGTTTCATCGACATTCAGAGCGACGATGAAGCCCGTGTTGTATTTCATACACACCTACGGTAAGATCTTTGGATTGAGTGCAGTGAGCTTTTTCCAGAACTTTGGGGAAAAGTGAAGCTGTTATTACTGGTGTTACCCACGACGAATTTTGCTGAGCAACGTTTCTACCAAGTAGTGCACATGCTTAATAAATTCCGCAATCGTCTTGACACGAACAAGCCCGGGGTAACGCCATACGTTTTAAACTGACCAACGTGCAACCTGCTTTAAAAAAACATACAGATAAAAAGCCATGGGCAAGGTTCGCGCTAGTTGGAACCAGCTGTTGTCTTGGAAATGAATTATATTTATTCTTCAAATGCATGTGCATTCGTTTTGTTTTGTGATAACTAGGTCAGTGTACCTATTTATACTGTATTTCGTTACACTGATTTATTTTCAAAACAAAAGAATACTTTCAGACAACGCAAAAATTAATTCTAGGTTAGGGGGCGATTTACAAGAGAAGTTCCTGAACGGGGGCGATTGCACAAAAAAGGTTGAAAGCCACTGGTTTAGAAGGTCTTTGCAGAGTAAGACGACATTGCGATTTATTCAAGGAAAGTATTTAAGGAAAAGTTTTTCAGAAACAAGGTTTGAAGCGAAAGCCTCTGCACAACAAAGTCACTCCAAACACTGTCCGTTATTTTGCGAACATAAACAATCCGAACATTTACGGAGACGTCACTGACAGCGCTACTGACAACGAACGCTTCAATCATGCACCTCTTCATAATTTTGGGAGACCACCACTGGCTGCGTTCAGCGTTATATTGTTGATTAGAAAACAATAGAATATGAGATCAGAAGTTCCTAATTATTTGGAAATATTTAGCTGTCGCTGTTTGTAACTGTTCCAGTACGACCTTTCAATCCTTCGAACGCTTTGTTTCAGATAAAGCGATTGTGAGAAAAAATTATTATCTAGCGCAGAGGTTCCCAACCTGGGGTACATGTACCCCCAGGGGTACATTTGCCTATCTGAAGGGGTACATTTACTTTAAAATTAACAATAGAAGGGAAAATACATTTACATATCAATTATTTCCAAATATTTTGAATTATTAAAATTCCATTAAAAAGTCAGTAGATTTTTGTTATTTTACTCAACCTTTTTGCCATAATAAATTTCAGGGGTACATGCTCATCTGTCGAAATGCTTAAGGGGTGCATAGTCAGAAAAAGGTTGGGAGCCTCTGATCTAGCGAATACACGCTGAAAGGAAGGGTGCATCTATTAGTGAAAAGCTTTACAGCTACGCTAACAGAGGCAGTTGTATTGATAGTAGTTGCCTGGTTGGCAATTGTCTGGTTGGCGACTGTGCGGTTGACTGTTGTCCGTTGCCATTTAATTGTCCGGTTGGTAGTTGTCCAAACTCCAGTTGGCAATTGTCCTGATACCCTCAAAATTCTATCACCATTGTTCAGAAAGACGTCTCCGCAATTTCTTCGTGTTATCGCCAAATGTTGTGGTGGCGCAACCAAATGGAACTTCTTTTTCTTGGCCCTGTTTTGACCAGATTAACTTTCAAGTTATGATCTATGACTTCAGGCCAAGCAGCCACATCATTTAGCAAATCGCTGACTACCCATTTTGACACGTCATTTCCTCCTACGTCTCCACGTGCACGTGTCTCAATCGTAACTGTTTGGATACTTGTTGCTCTTTGAATTGTTGCTAATGCTGTTACTTCTTGTTCCATATCTTCCTATAAGTCACCATTATCCACAAAATTCTCATTCGTTGATACTACGGAAGAAGGATTTGAAGAGTTGTCGATATCCAAGATGGCTCCCTCACGCTTTTCCAGCTTTTCTGTGGATTTTTTCTTCTTTCTGATAGAAGCTCTACCTTTTTGACCCGCTTCATTTTCGGGTTGTTATGCTCGTCTACAATTGCCTTCCTTATAAAAATCAAGTCTTTACAACTGTCTGTCTATGTAACTGACCATAGGCTGACCAACTTCAGGTCCATTTATTTTTAGCCTACTTCAATTGCAAGACAAAACATATAACAAAGCAATGAAGTACTTTAATTTTCTTCACAATTCTAGGATTTATAAATTTACAAGGAATGGTTCACTTGTTATTTACCGTAGTAATCGTTACTAGGATTAGTTAGGTAAAATGTAGCTCATTTGGGCAACATAAGACTAAAAACAGCTGACATATCTTTTCTCTATTGCTTGGTTCTCATCGTCGCGATGATTTGGAAATATTTAGAACTCACATTTTTTCAGCAAAACATGCTCACATTAATTCTAAGAGAAACAGCCCTTCCGTCACCTTTTAAGCTGCTCTTGGTAAGCAACTTCGTTTTCTCAGCAATGTACAGGGCAACAGTTTGACTACTGTAGAGCTTGCGGGTTAACTTCGACACTTTGTTGCTTTAATGCTCTGGAAACATTCCTCTGGAACACTCCAGATAAAATGAAGAACAGCAAAATTAATTGCAAGGTTGGTCCGTCCGCAACAGCAGTAGCTTGTCTTACGAATGTGCTGCAGCCTGATACGGAAGACACATTCGGAGTAGATTCATGAAATAACCGCCATTCACATTCGTTACGCTACAACAGGGGTCGACAACCTGTGGGCGCGCGTGCCACACATGCTGCACACATGCATAGGCGTACGAGGCGGGGGGGCGGAGGGCTTTCGCCCCCGCCCCCAACCCCCGGCTTGAAAATTTTCAGGGCAAACTCTGTTTTCAGGGCAAGTGTAAATTGCTCAAAAACCCTAAACGGTGAAAAAATTTTCAATACAGTGTATTCGGTGTACATTCACTTGGGGGTGATCCGTGTAATTTGGGTTAGTGTAGTGTGTAATCTGGGCGAAAGTCGTAACTGGTTATAATGACTTTGATCTGGACCAAGCCCTCGTTTTCTGTAAAAATCGAACAATCGGATGTCGGTAGGTCAACAGCTTGATATAAGAATTCGGTAACTCTTTCCTTGTTCGTTTTCGAGTTTGCGCTGGGTAGAGGTGCAGGGTGTTAAGATGATAGATTTTTTTGATTAACAGGAGCTTTAATGCCAGATTTTTCGTGCTTTTTTAGAACGCACGGACGTGCAGATTGCTTGGCTCCTTTGAGTGCGCGTCTTTAAGTGCCTTGCTCAAGCGCACAGCAACGATAACACAGGCAGGTGTCAGACCCTTCGATCCGGAACCGTCGCTTTTAAACATTGCGTTGCGCCATCGAAGTCACGTACATATTTGCATCAGTAAAGGCAATTACCGCAAGGTTTCTTGTCTGGGAGAACACAACACGCAAGGAACTCCACCCCCTTGAGTTAGCAAGCAAGGTAACTACAGAATTTGCCTATAATGACACCTCTAGGGGATTGCATAAAGAACGTTATTAAACATAAGCTAATTGAAATGCATGTAAAAGATACCATCAGGACCAAAAAAAACGTAACGTCATAGGTGAATTGACATCACAGACGAAGCCGTTATAAACGAAGTCAACAGTATAGAACAGATTTACAAGAGGTATCAGGCCCCATTTGGATTAAACTAAAAGAGTTAGTTTCAGGGCAAATTGTTATTTTCAGGGAAATTTTTTTCCACCCCCAGTAAAATGCTTTCACGTACGCCTATGCACGCATGGCACGCAGAAGCTCCACGTTTTACATACCAGTTTTGTTAGGATTCAGAAGTATTATTGACCTTGACTTGTACAAAAATACCGATGTAGTTGGCACATTGAATGATTTGGAACCTTAAATCGGCCCGCATTTACCAAAAGGTAGCCGACTCCCGCACTATAATATTGAGACTCTACTTCTTCTTTTGAGCGAGTTCTTCTTTTATCTACTGCTTGGCCGCGCTAGATTACGGGGCAGGTGCAGTGGCGTAGCAACGCAATATCCCGCCCTTGGATTTTTGCACGAAATGCCGCCCCCCCTTAACACCGTCGTAAAAGCTGGTTAAAATTCCACACAACAGAAGAATTAAAGCAGTGTTTGTTTAATTTTATTGAAAGTTCAAAATTCAATACGTCTAGCTTTCATTGAAGCAAATTCAGAAATTATATCGTCAAAAGATAATGTCTCG
>Ga0210059_1001396_pt1 | contig 36167 bp, 22 predicted proteins | sample Ectturendosymbi2_FD_188042 | JGI IMG/M metagenome (GOLD analysis project Ga0210059, IMG submission 188042) | Ecteinascidia turbinata endosymbiont from Florida, USA - Sample 2 (SPAdes) (version 2) | ecosystem: Host-associated > Tunicates > Ascidians > Unclassified | place: Key West, Florida... | reverse complement strand
TCTGCTGGTTAGCTCAGGGCCTTTGAGCGCGTTCGTTTAGGGTCTTTGACAACATGTATTTGGGTGGTGGCAGACGGGATGACCGAAGTGTCTTTTCGCCTCCTCCCGGCCTTACTGTGTCTGTATTGTTAAGTGTACTTGCGTTGAGGTAAAAAAATAAAATTGTTGTTGTTGTTGTTGTTGCTGATTGAGTTCGGTCATCAGATGTTCCCTCTACTTGCCCAGGTTCATTCAAGGGCCATCGCTTCCTCAGCTGCCGCAGCGTCTCCGGAACCTTGTTGTTGTCTACATGGAGAGGTAAACAACGTTGAAATTGCACAAAGTCGCAAATATCTCATACAGTCAGCAAGCACATAATTGGATAAGGTTGATTTGTTTCATTTATCTAAGCGTAGCTGTGCATTGTCGGTAAAACTTTCTGTTGTCAAACTTCCACAACGTATTTGTTTTTTGCCTGTTCACACTGCAGCTCACCCCTAGTTCATGCTACGAAGCTACAGTGTTTGAACATATCACGTTTCGTATTCAGTGTAATTCTTTAAATGTTTATTTCAGTTTTTTGCACTTTCGGGAAGTTTCCTGTATCGATGTGAGACAACCACTACAAGAAAGCTCCTATAGATAATTCGTCATTGAAACTTTGCAACGACAACTGTTCCCTTGAAAAACAATGAAAACGTTCCAATTGTCTATATGGAATTCTTAGAGGAAGAAGACAGTGCTGCGGTTGAACAGGAATTGATATCGTTTTTGCCAAAATTGCAAAGTTGCAAATTGTGTTGTTACGGCTCAAACAGTCAAAGTCAAAACCCGAGTACACCCAAAATCCGGAACACGTTCAACGCGACAGCCTCCGCACCAACTAACTCCGAAAATATGATACGTGCAACAAAGGTTGATTGCGAGCCGCCTCAGGCTAGAAACGCTGCACTTATTGCTAAGCAAGCGCGGCGCATTCCTCTACACAAAGTACATAATATACGTAGCAAAATGATTTCATTGAAGATCTGCATGTTCTTGTTCATTTTACAATTTCTGATTTTGTCTAAATATTAGGCAATACTTTGCGCCAATACGCCTACTTCTTTTTTTAGGGTAAGTAGAATCTCACAAAACCATATAAAAATGCAGTGTAGAGTCTAGGTGAGGGTTTCAAACTAACCCTTACCGCTTTACAAAATTGGCTTTTATCACCTGGGGAACTAAGCCTAACACACTGGCCAATGCCTATGTTGTAAATACAAGTATAATTAGGTTTACTAGTAACTTTAGCAGTAGAGCAGATAGATCGAATTGCGTTGCTTGTATGTAACGTAATTCACAAAACAACATGACCTGTGCATGCAAAGATAGACTTCTAGAGCAGCACAGCCGTTGCAAGGAATTGCAATCATGTGATCGTAGTTAAAAAGCACTACAGTACATGTTGCCACAAAATATACAACAGCATTTCATACTGACAAAGAACAACAAAAATGCATGTTTCTTCAAGGTTGTATTTCAGATAAAAAAATTTTAATGAGAAAACATTGAAACGATAACATGCATTCGTTTAAACAAGGCACAAAGTTTGCGTGTGGTGGTAGATTTTCATGAACAGAAAAATTGGAAGAGATTGGCAAGAAACGAGCAGTTTCACTAATTTTCGAAACTATTATCTTTTTTATAAGAATATCTCAGATCAATCGTCTTTGCTGTAAGATCAAAGCACTCAAGTTTTACCATAGTGAAACAATTGCATTATTGCATCGCTAAAAATGAATAACAGATTCTCTGAGTAACGATATACAGGGCCGGTGCTAGGTTGTTTGCCCTCCCAAGCCTGGACTTCGGGTCCCCTAATATACTGTGTATTGATGGAACACATAATGCTTTCACAAACAAAAACGTCAATTATTTAAACACATGTTTATGAAAGCATATTTCTACAGCATCAACACAACATGCAAATCAAACAGACGTTTTTACTGTGTTTGCTGTATTTCAAGCTGAGGGAATGACTTTTTCCAGGTTTTGAAAAGTGCAAATGCTTTTGTCAACTCAGTCATATCTAATGTTTCTGACGAACAACTGTCACTCCTTGATGTCTGCATCGCATAAGCTGACTTGTTCCACTTTGTGTTGAGTTTCCATGCTGAAAGGGGTGCAGAAGTGCTAACAGATGTGCACCTGGCAGTGTGCAACTCACGTCTGAAAAATCAACAGGGATCTCACGCATGGGCAGGACTAGAAGGCATTACTCTATCGATAGAAAAGCCCTGATGGACAGTATATATCAAACATTTTGCCTTAAGGGATCAGCTTTGTTTCGGGAGTTTCCGGAAAGCATATCTGATGTGGAGGAGGAATGGCGTGTGTTTCAGGCAGTTGCCATTTATTCAGTAGCTCTGATATGCCGACACAAATGACTCGGTACGGCGATAGAATAGATCAATCAAAACCGTCTGGTGGTTACCCTCTTCCGTGTTCGACCCGGCCATAGCATTTCAGACCAAATTTTCATTCTCCAAAAAAATTATAGAAATCTTTGGAGCATGGAAATGATATTACCGTATATACTTGTGTGTAGGTCGAGTTTTTGGGAGACGATGTCAAGGTAATATTTTTGAGGTCGACATTATACACAGGTAATTCTTATGGAGATGTTACAGTTGTGACACAACAAGCAGCTTTCACGACGATGGTCAGATCGAAAAAAGAAAGGAGAGAAAGTGGGAAAATGACCACGCCGTTGATACGCTTTGGTGATTTCGCTGTTTACACAAATAAAAAGGGGACAACGATTGCTGTTCCTACAATGAATATGCCTGAAGTCTACAGTCGACTTATACACATGGAATACTTAAAATGACGTAATTTTTGTTCTTAAAATAGACATTGACTAACACATGAGATCGACTTATACACAAGTATATACGGTATGGATAATTCAAAGTGCATGTGACCAGACCCCTCGAGAAAGTTTTTTGGGTGTGAGTGTTACAAGATAGGGGTGTTTGCACTTGGTACAATCTTTCAATTCGTTATTTGTCTTCTCAAACGTTTGTGTCCATAGTCAATGATTTCAATTTAAAGCGTTTGTCCGGAATATTGCCCTTGTACAAGGGTGTATGTTGTCACCAGTGGCTTAGCTAGAGGTTTGGGCATGGGGGGAAAAAACTCAACTGAAGGGGGGCACTAGCTAACACTCAGAAAAAATTAAAGGAATGATAGTGAACCCGGATGTCGTAGATGACTAAACTGGCTGAAAAAAACGGAAACAGCCGATAAACGAAACAGCAATCAACTGAAAACCAAAGAATGATAATATCAAAATTTCAGCTGTAGGGCTTTCACATTTACCTTGCCAGGGAGCAGGTCGCCCCCTTGCCATCCCGCCTCAACCCCACACACCCCGTCAGCGGCATTTGCACAAAGCTTCGCACTGTGGCAGCAAGTAACAATAGAGATCACCCGACGAGATTCACTCTCGTCGTCACCTTTAGCACGTACAATCAACTGCTAACCAGGTTCACAAGCATTATTAAAGGTCACTCACCAAGATCACTCCATGGGGATCACTCTATTATTGCTTGTCCGCGCCACATACATATATTTTTGTTATTCGCGCACAACCCGTTCGTGGTGAATCACACAATCAACGCAGCACCACCGGAGAGGTTGCAAGAGTAGCAGTAGGACAAGAGGGAGCAAAAGTGTTGAGGACAGTGGAAACTTATAAATACCAAAAAAACTCGTTTCCAATCAGCCTATACTTTTTTCTGTTCAGCAGCAATGTTGACTTCAAAAACAAAAACAGAAATTTCAGAAAACCATTCTGACGATTCTGGGTGCGACAATAGCTGCAATAAATTTGCACGCTTCCCCTTTTTTGAAAAGGTTGCGCCACTTTTGTAAGGGCGCAAAAAGTGCTATGAAATGGAACAATGTGCTTGACTGAGTAGTTTAATTAAACTACGCCTATGCAGGCGTCCTTTCACACAATATGAAAGTACGTGACTTGTTAAAATACGTCCTAATCATTAAGGTTTACTTCTGATTTCTGAGTGAGTTCCCAGACGTTTGCAGCTCTTGTTTCGAAGTGACGCTGACAAGTCTTGCTAGGTAAAATAGAATCACAATTTGCAGTTTCGGTAGAGATAATGGGAATACTTTTGTGGAAAGAACTGTTCTGCTTTGAAAATCTGCGATTAGCCTGTTGTATAAATTATCGTAAGATACCTAGCTATATATACAAACGAAGCGTGAGTGTTGTCGTAACACGGGACATTTTTTTGTGCCTTTGAAAGAGTAAAGTGTTTTGTGAACGTACATTTGCATTGCATATTGCATCGGCAGCAACTTGAAAACGATAAGCAAATTGTCGAAGTTCTCCACTCCTGGAAAGAAGCATGGGCGTCTGAGGACGCCATGTTGCTAGCATCTTCTGAACAGACTCTACAACATGTACTTGATCGGTTTTCCGCTGCCTGCCACCAAGCGGGAATGCACATTAGCACTCCAGCCAGTTTGAGATACAAGCAAACGGTGTTACACTCCAGCAGGTGGAGAAGTTAAAGTACCTTGGGGTGGCTTACACGAGCGACGAAAGTTAGAACAAATAGGTTGATCCAAGGATCGGTAAAGCAAGTACATTACTGCGTGAGCTTCAACGTTCAACGTCCACAAAACAGGATCTTTCAAACACTGCACAGCTTCCGGTTTTCAAAACGCCCATGTTCCGATTCTCACCTATGGTTATGATTATTGAGCACTGCGTCAAAGAAGTTCTATCTCCGGTGCAGGTGGCAGAAATGAGATTTTCGCTAAATGTTCAAGAATATTCTATTTGAACAGATGCAAGGACTGATGATGCCTTGTGTTACGTGAAATCGATTGATTCTTTGCTTGTTTCACCTGTGGAGTGAAGTTAATACAGTACAGCTGTGTGCAAGTGTGAATCATTGCAAAAAGATGAAAGCAGAGCCCAGCAGGTTGATTCCTCCAAAACCTACAAAAAACCTAAAGCTTTTGATTATGTTCAAGAAAGTATCACATTGTGAAAAAGTCCTCAGCTGTGAAGTTCGTAAACGCTTCATGCCGAGTCACTTCTCCGACTGGAGAGATACCTACTGTGATGGTTGCAAGGCCGTCCCTAATAAGGAAACTAGCGTCCCCCCATCCCTGGGAATAGGGACTAAGAACCAAAATTGTCTAGAAAAACTGAAGTCAGCCGCTTATTTCCGATTAATTGATTGCATTTTTTCCGGTATGACACTCGCACAGCAAATAGCCACGTTCACTGTTCTGGTGTCATGCAGTGATGAGCTTGGAGTTCACTCATGTGCGCTCATTTGCTTGCAGAGGCAGGTTGCGAAACTTGCGAGCGGATTGTTCTGACGACCAATGCAATGCGCCTTTACAAAATAAGGGTAACCTGCTTGGAAAATTTGCAGATAGCCCTACTGTTTAAATTATCAGAATATACCTGTCCATTGCTGCCAACGAAGCGCATTTTTGTGACAGTTGCCGCAACGTGTGGCGTTTCCTTTGTGGTGCAGTATGGGTAAAGCGTTTTATTAACGTCCATTTCCATTGCATCATCAGCAACCTGAAAAGGATAAGAAAACTGTCGGCGTTGTCCCCCCGTAGAAAAATACCTGCGGACGCCCATGGATGGTTGGGACACATGCCCATAATATCTCAATAAAAGAGACGAGGGGAGTTCTGTCAGCTATAGCCACAGATAAACAACCAAGAGACATACCAAGAACTAAGTTGGGTGAATTCATCTCCGAACTGACTTTCTCCTGTCTTAGTGAGGACTTTCTCCTGTCTTAGTGCATCTTTATCAGACTTTGATGAAAACCGTGGTGTATTTAGGGCCCTCCTAGGGCCGCGTATTTAGGGCCCTCCTGCGACCTTCTCATGTGCAAATGTCAATGTGGAAAGTGTGCCAGTCATGGAAGCAACTGAATGGAAAAATAACACAAAATATTTCCGTTAGCTCTCTATGGAACGAAATCTTTCTCAGCAAAAAATCAGACACTAAGATCTTACAGAGCATATATTTCGCCTGCGATGTAAGCTCTTGAACAAGAGCTGATGATGTCTACATCGTGGGCAGGGGCGGATCCAGGGAGGGCGAGTGGGGTGATCGCCCCATCTAAAACCTGCGAAAGTAAATTTTTTCACAAAGATTTTGTACAATTCGGAAAACAGCATTCGCGATATAAGGCCATTTAGACATCCATTGTTTTGTCACAGCAGTGTTGTAAAGTATACTTCATGTCTCTTACAGTAGTGAACTCGTAATGAGACTTAACTACCAAATATTACTGACATCGCCCTCCCCTAAACTTACTGGCTGGATCCGGTCTTGATCGTAGGTGATTTCCGTTAGTTGGGAAATGTTGCAGACGTCGACTTCACAAAAGGATTTTGTTTTGATACATATTGTTTCACTAAAATTAGCAAGGTGAGCGTTCTAGCATGATGCTGAAGTGTTTTTCGTGTTCAGCGAAAGTTGATCTTACGATTGTAGGGGAAATATTATTGGTAAACGTTTCAGTTTGTGATTGGGTGATTGTTTCTCAAATGCAAAACATAGCTATTACCCTCTGTCAATGGAACGTTGCTAAGTTCAGACTCGGATATGACTTTCTGCATCAGAGCTTAAACAATTTAAACTCTGGGTTGAACATCATAAGTGTTGGAATCCAGATAAAATGATATTTGAATGAATCCGATGTTACGGACAAAGATGCACGTGTGCAAACTTCATGCAATGTGTAATAGATGGGTTCAAGCAGCTATTGGAACCTCAAGGTCACACTTGACTGCTTGAAACGCAAAATGTGTAAAATTGAATGATAAAAAGGCATTTTTCAAGTGAAAGATTCTTGTCAGGGCAAAAAAATTCAAATCTGCTTTCGGTGCTGTTATAATAAACAAAAGATTGACTTTCCTGACCTTGCTTGTTCTTAATCTGGAGTCGTTTGGACTAATACAACCTTTGCATGACGTCACTAGTTCAAAATGCAAATCGTCAGCATGATAACATTTTAGAAAAAACATTTCTCCAAAATAGGATGTAAAATATCTTATTCTTGATGACCTAGCCGCTAGAGTGAACATTAAATATGTACCATACCTACATACTTATCTGTTACAAACGTCAATTTTGCAATTAACAGCAGTGTTTTAACATCCGTGCACTGCCATTTCCAAGACAGACGCACTGCTGCTGTGTGTTATATAATTAGCTTCAACAGTGGCAGTTTTGTTTACGTGAATATTTTTGACACAAGCTTAGACCCGCGACGAGAACAAAACGTTTAAGGAAGTAGTTGAAACTCGATGTGAGAAAATCACTTTTTTTTAGGTAATACAAAAGATTAATATTTCTTAATTCAGCACCAGAAACTAATATAGCGTGGCATCATCTAAATTTTATTTAGCAGCACAAATTTCTTTTATATGCCGAATTTTTGCTACTGTGTCACGATTGTTAACTTTTAAACAATGAAGTAAGGACTCTCCACAATAGTGGAAAACTACGCATCCTCATTCCTGAAATCTTATTCCAATAGAATCTTGTTTAGAGGATGAAAAGTACAGATATACTGGGTGTACATACAGCACATACAGCACATAATTTGGCGCCAAATCTCTGTTGCTAGGAGCGATACAAAATTTTGAAGATTATTGCAATTTTGATGTGTGGAGCTTTCACACAACAGAAGATTTAATACTTCTGATGTTAAACAAAAGCAAAACCATTTCCTTGTCATTGTTGCAAAACAATTGACTTCAAATCGACTTACACCATCTCTCTTAATTTTCTGCAATTATTTTTCCTCTCCTTCCCCGGCCTCCAGAATGTATCAAGGAGCACTTCGTAACCACCAGATACGTCGAGGACAAAGGCATCACTAATTGCCTCTTCAATGTCTTCACGCTTCGGAAAATCTTCTGGATCGCCATCTACCCGGTGAGCAATTTCAAACTGCCACAAGACAAACATTTCAAACTCCTCGTCTGCAGCATCAGGATTGACTTCACCAAATGTTTCAGTTTCGAATTTTCTATACTGTTTCGCAAATCCAGGTTTCAAACAGCACTTTATTGAGCGGTACCATGGTGCGTTTTCTTCTTCCATATATTCCCTGTAATGGAAAAATATTACACCGTTCCGTGTTTGACGAACAGGATCCTTGCCTCCAGATGGAACAAAAGATTTCTCTTTAAGTAAAACTCAAACTTCACCTCTCCATTCCACACTTTTCCATCTGTTCGGCTTTTGAAGCAATTTTGCAACTATTGACCCGTGCTCTTTTCAATTTGTTGTGTCTTTTTTTCACTCATTTTGTTCAGAAAATGCTATATCCGTAGCTGCTTCATGCATACAAAGAGAAAACGTGTCACGAAAATAGGAATGACGCCAGTTTAGCTGCAGATGATACTCTAGTCGTGACAGTGTACATCCAAAAAGAATAATTGTAAAGTCATTAAAATATGAATTCATGTGAATAGAAACGCAAGTAAAAAACGGCAATCTTTAGGTTCTGAATTGATTCAGTGATACTATAATAGCTACTAATCAGTTGCCTGTACTTTCAAAATGTTGCTTTGTCTTATTAAAAGAGCTCAAAAACAGCAGTTGTTAACATAGAAGCATCCATTTATTGTGTCTCAGCAGGAAAAAAGGCAAACTAAAAGTGTGCTGGACTTCTAAAAATAACAGCAAAATCTCTTGCGTACTTTATGCGCATTCTCAATTCTTGTGTATTTTTGCAAGATTCGATTTTTCAAACCGGGGTGTGCGCCAGCCAGTCCACCCGCATTTACTCTATGCTCGACTGCTCATATTCGACACGACATTAGCGCAGCCTCATTTTTCCGCTGTAAATTTCTCTTACGAAGTGATGAGTGTGTTGTACCCCTCGTTTTAATACACCGCCTGATATTTTTGCAGTTACGAACTGTGTATCGTAGCGTTGGGTGTATTTTCCTCCGATAGCTTAACTTGGAGCGCTAATAGGTTATATTCAGTGCAATGACACATAAAATAAGGAGAGTGGATATATAGCAAAACGTGCATATTATGTCAACGAACTTCGCTGAAACGTTGGTTTGGAAACAGGACTATGACGTCAAATCGTGACGTCACAAACAGCGCACAACAAGTACAAATGACTACCCTATGTCACTGAATGAAACCCCCACATGAAAATTTTCTGCGTACGCCACTGATCATGATGTATGACAGCGGGCTAGCACGTCAAATGCTAGACTGTTCGCAAAAAAATTACATTGCATCGAATTACAAATAAAAATTGTCTGAAATCACGCAGTAAGAATGCACGAAACGTTGAAGCACAAATGTATTCACTGTATTGATATGATTATTATACCTGATAGTTTTGTTGCATGGGAAAACTTTATAAAATAGTAATCTTTAATATATTACATTGTTTGCTCATTTTTCATTTTGAATTAGTGGTACAAATGTTCCTCACGTGTTTCACCACAATGTTTAGTTTTACAGACTAGATTTCATTTCTACTTCTGTTAAAATATGTGTTTTTTATAAACAAGAACGTATTTCCAGAACATGTAAAACAGAATGACTAAAGTTTTGTTTCACCAGTGCATGTTCAACAGCTGAAAGAAAATGAGATTGAAAGTAACAGGAAATAAACATCCACATTTTCCTTGAAATCGTAACTCCGTAACGAAGATATTAATACATTAACGATGAGAAGTACGTCCAGCTGAAATGTGCCCATATATGAAGAGGAATCTTCACAAATATCTTTCTGTTCCTCGTTGCATTCTGCAGAAAACTATAGTCAGGTTAATTCAATCGGATAATGCGAAACTCAATTTGAGAAGTGAAAGAAAATGAGATCTGTGCTTCTAAATCATAACAGCAAGGAGTTAGAATACGCGTTTGTTGTCCCTCAGGGAACTAGCATGATGTTGATACTCCTTACAAATGAAAAGATGAATTCACAAAAGCGAGGAACAAAGCCTACAGAAACCTGACCATATTCAAAGTGTTAAATGTTGATAAATGCAATTGAAGTATACTTTGATCAAACGAAGACTGATTGTTTCAAAAATTTTCTTCACTAATTTCTCAATCATGCATTCTTAGACTCAATCAACATTATTTTGGATATCGTCAAGCAAACGATGAAGCAGCAGTCATTTCATGCCTTCAGAAATTTAACGCAATCAAAAATACGGAAACACTAGTTCTAATGTTTGGCTTCAATAAACCAGAAGATACAGTTTTTAAGATAATTTGTCGACAAATCTCAGCTTGGTCTTGAAGTACGAAACAAATCAGGTAGGTTTAAGCTCTGCCGTTGAACATGTTACATTGTTATATTCATAAACTGGGGTAAAACGGTCACCTTGGTGGAGTTTCCTTGCTCTTTATATTAATATATTTGTGCGCCCCGTGCTACCGGTTTCTCTTTCAGTAATACAGCAAGTGGTCCTGCCCATAACAAAATATCTCTTCAAGACATGCACTTGGCGCTTCTCTCATTTTAAATGTTGCCTAATGGACGTTTTCGAAAAATAGTTGTTTCTGTAAGGGCTGCTCCATGTCCTGTTGAGGAAAAGAAAACGGATATCTCAACAAATCGCTTCTTACGTTCAAATACAGTGATCGCTGCATATCTACTTTTGAAGAAGACTCAAGGAATGGCCTTTGAAACAGAAGTGTTATCGAAGCAACGCTTCTTTGTGGTCGTATCACAAATGTTGCTGTGGCGCGACCAGTTTGTCCGATGGTACAGTTGAACAGAAATGCGAAAAGACATCAATACAATGGCACAGATGATGTGCGTGTGACCAAAGGCCGCGTTAGGATTTAAAGCAGTGGGGCCCGTTAAGGATTTTTCAAAAGTCTTTCCATCAGTCGGCCGCAAGTGTAGACCCCGCTTTGCATCCGCTGCATATCTGGGAAGATGTAATGGTAAAAGCTAAGAGTGTTTCCAATCTTTATGACAACTTTCATGTCCAGTGTTACTCGACAAGGGAACCAGGTCAACAGTTTTTGTGTTGTATCAGCACCTTAAATCTAACCTGCATTATTCTGTTTAATATTTGCGCCAGTAATCAACCAAATTCAATAAACTAAGCTCAAGACAAAATGGAAAGTGCAATCTTGCCGTAGGTTAGTGACTGGAAACTGAAGCATCACTTGATTCACACAGACGGAATACCAACTGTTTGAAGATACCAATGCTCCTTGGACGTTGTATGCATCACTTCTACCAAACGACGAGGTTCTAATGCCGTGATGCACTGCAATGAGAAGATAATATTCTACTACAGTGATCAGCCAACAAAGCATGCTGGATGAGGTGGGGATATTTGTAATTCCCCACATGGGTAGCTGTGTTTGCGTGTGGATCCCATTGTGACGAAGGTGTACATTTTGAAGTTGAAGTTGATTGCCGGCCCCCTGTGTTTGATGTAGGAATATGGTCCAAATGTTAGCGCACATTGCGTTGATTTCGTGGAGATGATAAGTTACGCCCTGCGAAGATTTGAAACTAATGAGTCCACGATGATTTTGGGTGAATTCAATTCACATCGTGGAAACAACGCTGTATGGTATGGAGGGGTGGATGGGTGTGATCAGTAAACATGGTGATGCTGATGTAAATGACAACGGACGGGTCTCTCTGCAACTGTGCTGCAACAACCCTCTGTTCACATAATATTCCAAATCTTATGTGTGGTGCCTCATTTCCTGTAGTTGACTAATTCCAAAAGGAAATTTACAGCGAAGGCTGCATTAAGTTCAGATTATAGGATTCAATAATTTACTTCCAGATTGTCATATACAGAAATATATACTTGGATTTGAATGATCCAAATGTTTGTAATGTTTGGCTCTGATCACTGGATATAAACCATTAGAAATTGACATTTGAACACTTAAATCTAGGACGCACAAACTCTTGTTCAGCCACTATCTTTCAGTTTCTTCAACGTATCGGGGGACACCAATCTCTTCATAGCTGCTAATATGCCGACCATTTGCATTCCTGATAGAATCAAATTTGATAAATCGCTGGTTTTTGGGTGAATAAACCATTAGAAATCGCGTATGAATTGCATTTTTATGGAAATGCGCTTTGTGTTGTGTTGGACAAATGCTATCTTTTGGCAAGATTTTTAAATGAGCAAGGAGAGAGTTTTGACATATTACTTAGTCATTGAATTGCTTTCACCTAACCTATACGTTGGAAGTAAAAATGTCTCAAATTTGAAAACAAAAACAAAAATTTCTGATCTGATTTTCCCAAAGCAAGCAAGATTTCGTTCAAAATGTCCGGGGCTATGAGCTTTGTGATTGCAGCACAAGGTTTGATGAAGCAATCGCTATGAATGCTGCACTCCATCTCAAGTTTGAAATTTTTCAATAATCAGATATTTGCTTTAGCTTCAAGATGACCAAAATTTAAGAAGACAAACGTTCCTTTCTAGCTGTTCATCATGACCCATCCTATCATCACAACTGCCGGAAAACATGTTGATCAACTCTTGATAAGTTTCGTGAGTGTCGAGATCCATAGCGATGTCAATGGCACGTTTCGTTGTACTCCAGTTTGGGATTCTTGGGTCTTCTCTTATTCTTCTGGCTATCTCAAAATGAAACAACACAAGCATATGGAATCGCAGGTTACACGGGTCAGCATTCACTTCGCCAATTTCCGCATCTAAGAATGCTTCAAGCTTTTCTGCAGTTCCTCTTCCCAGATATTTTATGAGGTCATGACATTTTGGTGCATCTTGCAAATCTTCGCGTATCCAGAATCTTATAATTGCACTGCGTTTTTGTCCTCTGTAGTTGTCCGCATCAATGTCAAACACCTTCTCACCATTCATGCAGAACCGATAAGTATCTTGATCATTCCCAACACACCTGTTAGTTACTGTACACCCATCATGTTCTTTACAAGGTCCTTCCCAGTCATTTCTTCGAGATATTGAATTTTTTTCACATTTGTCATGGTTGCGTTATCGGTTTTCAGAATTTGTCAATTAAAAAAAAGATATTGGTAATAGTTCTGCTTACAAGGCAGCCGATATCTAAAATATTGTGTTTAAAACAACAAACAATACTGTAAACAACAACGGTGATTTCTGTAATAACTCCAGAAAAAATGCTTTCCATTTTTGAAGATATCTTCAGTCATTCAAAAGTCGAAGCTCTCCAACGATTTTACTTTGCCATTTGGAAGACGTTGTTTATTGTCTTGGCTCTTATTACAATTCCTTGAAACCTGGTCATAACAACGTCTTTTTCAAAGTAGAATGAGGAACATTGTTCTCTGGAAGAATATAACTACTAGCCTACAACGTGTAGTACAGCATAATCTAGTCTTCTTATTTACTTTGAAAATGCAGCCAACAAAATTTGTACAAAGAAATTTAGGACGGAAGTACTCTTTCAAGCGGTTCTACGTTCACAATCTCCCCAAAATTGATTATGTCAACATATCAACAGTTTTCACATTGTACATTTGTAATTTCAAGTTTTTTGGTTACACGTGGTTTACACATAAACAAAAGACCGCAACCCTTTTAGGTAAATCGTATTTCTAATGGGTTCGACGATATTTACCAAGGCTAAATTATCATGAAAGCTTAAGTTCACTTAACCTTGCCTGAATGTGAGTTACCCGGAATCTTAAAACAGACAAACTTAATTGCAACTTCTTTATTTTTAGCAACGTGAAACGTAACGTACTTGATTGCTACAGACCAATCTTCGGTAAAGTTCAGATGTCAGACTTGTTTTTTAAGCCGAGCTTCATAGTGTGAAAAAATAATACGGTTGGACGTTTTTATCTTTGATGGCAATCATTCAAACCTTATAATCTTCTTGTTATGTTCTGTGAAGGAGAGTTTCACAGTTCTAGTATAGCACGATACAGTTGTCGTACTCTGAAAAGAACATAATGCATGCATAACATGAGTGTTTTGAGAAATTTTGTTTCATATACATTGTCTTTACCTTTAATTGAATTGTCTTCATTGTTTGATGAGGGAGTAAACAGAGTTCACCTGGTAAACAAACAGGGTTTAGTTTCACGGATTCGATGTTTTTCTGAGGAAAACACATTGCGGGCATAACGGCGTTACTTTACTATATAACGTGCACATTGTTCACACATTTTAGTGATCTTCTTCTTTGAGTGAATAACTGCCATAGCTATCCACCTCGCGTATCCAACACTACGTCAGCTACACGGCTCGACGAATCTTCTTCTTGAATGCTTCTCTTGAGGTCTTCTTGCTTCGAGTTCATGCCGCAACACAACTCAGCTGGCTGGTGTCTTTTGACTGTTTTATAGCTGCTGAGTTATGTTTGTTCTTTGAAAGCGTCTCGTTTTCATGGTCTAAGGCGGTCTTGTGACTCTCCTGCAGGTGGGCGTTTTATTGTTATTTCTTTATATTTTGTTGTGATTAAGCATCAGTCACGTGCTACTTGCGTCACCGTATTGCTTTCGTGTGTCGGTGGATGTTGCACGTGACTGCACGTGATCTTTCTCTGTTCTTTATATTTCAGCTGTTTTGGTTTACGTGGTTGGATGTCTACCACGCTTTCCTACCGTTTTTATGTTCTTACCGACAAATCTTTTCTTTGTGTGGGTGTTTATCATCTCTCGTGCCTAAAAGGCTTAGGGTTAAGCCTGTGTTTCTTCAGGTCATAACCTCTTGTAACCTTTAGTTCATCATTTTCTCGGTTATTCTTTCTTGTAATGTCACGAGGTCTTGGTTGCTTGGGTACAAATACTTGGTTTTATCTTGTTTTGAGTTTATGGTTTCGTATATATTATTTAATGTGAGGTGTTTAGTTAAGGTTTCTTTGAAATTGTGTTTTGGGGACAAAGTTCCCACAACACATTTAAGCTTCGGCTTCAAAAGTCGTGTTGGTAAATATTGAAACATAATTTTCAGCTAGAATTACAAGTTGTAACGCACTTTATCTCTTCGAGATATGAATACGTTCGTGTATGATAGACGAAGCAATGCTAACAGGAAGAAATATGCTTTTAACTGAGCGTTTTACCATGAACGAGAATCACACACGAACATGGCATAGGTACGCGATTAAACTAAAGAATATTACATTCCTCTTATGCCAGTGGTTCTTAAACTTTTTTGAGCGCAACCCAAATCTGTGTTTTATGAACATCTCACGACCCAAACCTCAAACATCGAAACAATGTATTTTTAAAGTTAGCACTCTGCTATTTTTTCAGATATGTATTAAATAGACAAGGCACAGACAACCAGTCACAATGCACAGTACTATTAAACAACGTTTACATTACGACAGTTCTTGATAAATTTGAAGTTTACGTGCTTAGGAAGTGAAAATGTTTCAAACTACTACTATGAAAAATTATCTTAGATTCAATGATTTTAAATTCCAAAAGTTTATTTCAAAAAGTTAAAAAAAAGTGAAATTCGAAAAGTGAAATTCAACGATTTTTCAATCTCCCATATTTATGAGCATTACAGTTGTGTTAAGAAAACTTGGGCAAGCCTCTCCTCGTCAACTGGAGTATGGAATGCAGATATAAGCACCGCTGAACTTGCTTCGCCTAGCCTACTGGGAGACTCAGGATCTGCAGCCTGCAGCACCTATTTTCTCTGCAAAGCTTTGATTAGTCAAGTCTATGACATCACAGAGCGTGGTTAAGATTGGATATGCTCAATCCAGAATGATTGCACTCACTCTGTGATGTAACAGTCGCTTTCGATTTTAAAAAAGAAGACATAAAATACTGCTTGAAAACATTGTTTTGGCTAAATCCAATTTTAAACAAAGCTGTTCGCGACCCATTCATAAAGCCTTGGCGAACCACATTTGGGTCGCGACCCATGGTTTCAGAAACGCTCTCTTATGCATTTGGTTTCGTTCAAGTTGTGATACATACTGTATATCCAAACGTTGTCTATTTTTGAAGTTCTCCCAAAGCCCAGTGTAAAGCAGCTAAATTTGTTTACAAAAATGTTCACCTCCGCGTAGAATCTATCGATCATTGAAAGCAGGACCATTTGAAATATATTTTCGAATGCACTGAATAGCTTAAAACCAGTTAAACCACAGGTAGATATCCATTCACTGACAATGAGATCCGTTTTTTATTACAAAAATGTTAGTTTTTCCAAAGATTTGCGAAGACAACTTTTTTCGAATGAATTTGTCTTTTCTCAAACAAAATTAACAAACCTATCCTGCACATCCTTTTCATTAAAGTGGTTCAAATGCCTGGCAATGTACAGTAAGCTCTTCTGCAATTTCCCTGAAACTAACATCTGTGTGGCACGTTGCGCAAAAATACTTTGAAATTTTAAGGGCCACTGTCGCTTATGCCGGTGCAAGGAATTTGAAGAAAGATATTCAAAATGTACATTCCAAAATTTGTCTAGCTGTGTTGTTTAGCGAGATATGTAAAAGAGGCAGGGTTTACATGAATTCTGTCGCCCACACCCAAAACACTCACCTGCGGTGATGAAGCAAACTGAATCACTCAACCCACACACAGACAATAGCCACAACATTTGTGGAAGGCTTTCAAATTATCCTCGTAGGTATTAGACGTCAAACTTCCGTGATGCCCTTTGTAGCAGGTTTCACGACAACGTAAGAGACACGCGGACTAATTCTTTGTTCGGTCGAACTTTCAAGGAAACAAGCAGTGCTCAAATCAAGTTTTACGTCAAAGGAACCAGTTACGTCTAATGTGTTACTCGCGTAGGCAGTTTGATAAATGCTGTTGGTATGTTGATTTTTGTTAGACTTTTTACTATAACATTTAAAAAATAGACCTTCAATCCTTACCTACATAAAATTTTGTAACTTTTCAGAATTCACGTTTGGATGGGAGCATTTGAGCTAAACTGTTAGGAAAAAAGCTGTGGTAATCAACATTATGTTTTGGTTGAGATTATTGCATAGATTTTCCATTGTACTGCATTTGGTTCTAATTTAAATTTTGACGACGAAATCAAAAACAAGCTTTTTCCTGTATAGCAAACGCAAAAGGGTAGAATCTGTACACAGAACAAATCACGGTTGGTTTTGGATAGACGCTTCGTAAGCAGAACCACAAAGCGATAGCGTCCTTAAACACAAAAAGGTAAAATCTTGGTAAATATAAACGCAATGCATGGACGCTTTGCATTCTTTATACGAGTAAACCAATAACAAACATCCGACTACCACTTACAAAGACACCTTGCTTCCTGATATCAAGCTATGCTATAACAATTTTTCTGAAAAAACTGTCCTCATTCTCAGGCAATTTTCCTACGAGATGTTTGTTGGCCCAGTTGCAATTAGGATAGTAAAATATCAACAAAACTTGGAAACAGTAGGAATTACGAAAGATTGCGATAAAACAAGTTGGAAGTTTTTTGTTTCGAACAAACAATATGCTCGTTTTGTTTGTGAAAACTAGTTGGGTCCTTCTGCTTTCTCTTCACTCTTAGTCTTTTTCACATCCACGTTTTTTATCGTGTGACTTGTGGTTTCAGGAAGGGTTCAAATGTCTCACTGGTTTTATCAACTCCTGATTTCTGGTATAGTTCTACAGCAAGGTTATACCATGTCAGGTCGGAGATGCATTAAACGATCTTTGTCCTTGGTCGTTTTGTTATTCGCTTTCTCATGGGTGACGCCAACAGGGATCGCCTACAGAAACGAACCTGACTTTTATACGTTTTGAAAACGAAAATTTTTTCTGGAACAGAAACAGGTTTTTATGTGTACTGTTGGTTATGATAATAATGCTTTATTTGTGTATTGATGCATTAAAACAGCTGTTTGTCCATGCCTCAACTTGTGTACCTTGATCTTGTATCAAAATCGAGCGTTTTCAGATTTTTATAACGATATTTTACCTATGCGTTAATTAAAGTGCTGTCTTTTCGTGTTAATCTTTTTTGTCTTCATTGAAGAAGAATTACATCACTAGGTTCAAAACAACGTAGTTTTCGTCTTACATGCTATCAAAAAATTTGCGCAAAATTAAACGAATGTCATTCTATTCACTTAATGTCTGTTTTGGAATATCCTTGCACAAATTCAGTTCAACTTTATCATTGCATCTTACTATCGCACATCCTACCTTCTGGCAACATGATACCCACAAAGCCCAAGCAGGCAATCATTAGATTTTTAAAAATAGGTTACTCTGAATATTTCTGTCGGTATGAAAAAAATATGGTTTCTTTATTAAACCACTGTAAAAACATGTGCAATTCATGGAGTTGCTGCAGATTCTTTTTGCAAACAATATAGGTACAATTACTGAATGCATTATTTTACTCTACGTTTCAGTTTCAGTTTAGTCATAAGTCATCATCAGATCAACCTTCTGAAGCATGCAAGTATTTGTTGGTCAATCCCACGCTTCGTTTTAACTTCTAGTAACCGGACATATTGGAAAGAATCGTCGCTCAAAAGAAACTTCTCATACCTGAGTCTCTTCTAATTCAGGAACACCATCCAGATCTCAATATCGGTGGTTCATCTATTTCCTTTATGCTGTTTAATACGAAGTGGCTTTGTGACGTGATACAGCACGAATACCTTCAAATTGCATCTTTACCCTTCTTTCAGACTCTTGAAATTACCAATGCAGTTTTACCTACTTTCAAACTTACCACCATTTACCTCATACAGCAGATGCAAGTTAGTGTGTTAGGAGTAATAGCATCAGATCATCCAACGCAATGCAGAGGTAGGTTCGAAAATCCCACCAACCTTACTATATATACTTCGTTGTTATACAAGTTAACTAAATGTCCACTCTCTTTGACATTGCAATATCAATTGATCTAACATTACAACACTCTTAGGTGAAAATTATAAATATTCAAATCTGATATGGCTGAAAAAACACGCATAGCCTAAAAGCAAATTTCCTAAATTAGCCGTGTGTTTTTCTTCCGTTTCAAACTTCTGAAAAAGATGGGTTGTGAGGAAACTAGAAGGTTGCTAGGAAGGAATGTGTGATTTGTTCGTGAAGTACAGCACCATTTACATTCTTCCCTCAAGAATTTTGGACAGACATTGTTGGAACTTTTTACTATTTCCCCACGCAGCCACAGTGGATATGCGAAACACTAGTAATAACAGTGGTGTAGGAGGCGGGTAACTCACCCCAAAAGTTTTGATTAACTCACCCCAAAAGTTCTGATTTGTTGATAATCCGGGCAAATTCGCTGAAACCTCTGGCAAATTCCCTGAAAATCTGTACAAAAATGGCGCCCAACGTTGTTTGATTTCAAAACATGGCGCCAACGTTTGCAGAAAAACACGTGAAAACCTTTTTTTGATGGTCATACCAACTAAATGTCTTCATGACCTTAGTGGGGAATTTTTTAGTCAAAAGTAGCGCAAAAACGTTTCTGGCAAGTTTGAGGAAACTTGGGCAAAAATCCACCGCACCTTCAAAAATTTGTTTGCTCCTCCACCTATGATTCAAAGTGTAAGTAATGGTTGCCGTGCATTAAGAAAAACACTTTGTCTATAACATGAGGATGCTTAGCCAAAAAACAGCCAAACAGACGTGAAACAGCAGATTGGCCTCAATGTGTGGAAGCAAAACAGAAACGATAAAAAAATATCTTGTGGTTACTGGCGGTCGGAATTCATAAAACTCAACGCAGTGCGGCCGGAAATTGCGAAAACGTTGTGTACCACTGCTTTATATGTTCACTTGCAGCACTCCAAAGGAAGGATGAATCACTCCCGCCCTATCCTAATATAACTTTCTTGAATTGGTTCTCAGATCCCCCTTGAAAACAATCTGAACCTTTTCATGCAAATCAGAAACACAACAATAGTCTCTGTTTTGACGCTTGGTCTATAGAACCAACTGTCACGTGAGCTCTCTCAGTCAAATAGTCGATGCTTGGGATTGAACGTGCGACCCTATATCGTTTTACGACTTCATACGACCATTGTGGTTATTTGAGCTGAAAATGCCAAGTCCATCACTTTAAGCAGATGGATGAAGCTGTTGTGAGTTTTAACGCTTGCTTGGGTGTGGGTAGAGATAAAACGGTGGCAATTGAAAGTTGCAATAACGTTGCGATACTTGTCACAACCACAGTGTTTCCTTTTGAATCATTTTGGTGATTCGGTGCAAGATGTTTCATTCACCATGTGGAAATTTCATAAGTTTCGATATCACCAAATGCATTGTCCCCAAATTGTAAAAACTGGTCTATAACCACTTTCTCAAAACAATGGATGCTTGTTTGAAGTCTGGCCAGTGCAACAGCCTATTTATATCGCTAACTTCTGCCAACTAGCCTGCGCGAATTATGGTGCAGCTACTAGACGGGATCATTTCAAAACCTACTAGCCCAAAAACCATGATGGTTGTCACGTTTCAAACGCGTGCTAACGGTTGCGAAAATCTCCAGAAACTATGAACTTTTCCATTGAAGAGTAAATGTTGATGAAAGCACTGATCGTAACATATTACTCCAAAATTTATCGTTACCAGACATATTGCAATTTACTATTTATTGAAGACAAATATTTAGCAACTTTTATTGAAGCATCACTTGCTTTCAGCAGCAACACTGCATTTACAACAACTAGTACCAGCCTTGCACCAAACAAAACCATTTCAGGCTTTCACAGAACATAGAGTCAAATACCGGTAAACTGTTGTTGTTTCCAAAACCTTTTGCATTCAGTAAGCACCTGTGTGTGATTTACGAAGACCCGCCCACTTGATATTGCTGTCTTAAATTTAAACCGAAAAAGTAACTCTATTTATATGCAGAAATCACACGCGCAGTGACGTGATATCATTTTGAGAAAATCTTTTTATTTCATTACATTAATCCAATCTTCTTTCTGGAGCTCTGGAGCGCAGCACGTTGTAAGTTGTTTTCTCAACCTTCTGACTGGATTTTTGCTCACTGGTTTTTGCAGATATTATTGGTTGGTACAAGAATGAACGCAACGAAAATTGCGATCAACCAAGTGCGGATGCGCCACTCAGAAAAAGTCACAATCCTCTTTCTGGGAGGCATTTCCTATTTCTTTCAAAGCGCGAATTCACTGTATTAGTTTTTGGCGAAGCGTTGTGGTCTACTCTGAATTGTGAGCCTGGAAAAACAGTGGTTCACTCTACATCATGAAATGAAAGGGTTTCCACGTTGTGCTTGCGAGGTCACAGTGCATAGCTACTTTGAAAATTACGAATGTTCATGAGGTTCTTACAGACAATACTTTTATAAAATTGAAAATATCAAAAGCTTATCTCAAAAATGAGACTTAACTTAAAAATGGCACTTATCTTAAAAATGCTGACATAATAAAAAATAGTTTAGAAAAATGGACAGATAAGCACACAATAGGGAACAAAGCATAATAAACACAAAATTTTCAAATATGCACATATTTTTCAAAACAAGATATCCTTGTTCCATGCACTACATTTTCCAGGATTAATGATGTTTCAAATGAAGTGGAGATACACCAAAAAATTATTGGAACATCGGTTGTGAGTTTCAATTCCATCCAACCAGACGTACTTCAAGATTTTCACAATTGGTGATCAGGCTCTCCTGTACGGTATAATTAATGACCCAAATAAATGTCCAAAGTTGAGACGTCAAATTTAAAGTCAGCATAGTTCGTATCCACAGCATTTCTGTCAATGTACATCGCCTGGCTTGGCAATGTTTGAATCTCGCTGACGATGAAACCATTTATTTTTGAAACGTCCAGCGAGATTTCAGTTTGGTCAGTTGCGTTTGGATTGTTGTTGTTTGTTCCTGAATCTGCTTTCACATTTCACCAGTTCCTAGCGGTTTTCAGCATTTTTAAGATAAGTGCCAATCAAAGCATTGCAATCAAAGCATATTGCACAACTTTGCTGATCATTCTGCAGATTTTAACTGCTATTTGAATCAATCCGCATTTATATCACCACTGTTCCATGTTCAACTTCGGCCATCAATTTCAAACTGGCAAGAACAAGCCACCAGAAGAAAATGTTTCAAAGTTGCCAAAAGTATTTACTGTTTTCACACATTCAGAAATATTCGTGAATGCTAGAAAGGATTTGGGTCAAAAGCTACAGACCGGTGCAGCGCTGCAATGTTTTCACGAGATTCAAGCAGGTTGAGAACCAGTCGCGCAATCATGCTTTGCGGAAAAGAACTCGCTGTCAATGCATGCGGGGGAACGGAAATTCTCTAGTTTTGTATATACAGACGAAGGCATCCTACTACTTCATACACTGGTTTGATGCGACCAGTTTCTGTGAACGCAACAAAAACCAAACTATGTAATATTTACCGAGATGCTTCCTGATTTGATAGTTTCCACTGCAACGATTTCGTACATAACTCGCCAAATTATCGCGTTATAAAGTAAATGAAGACATCATAAGATGCAGATTTCTGGTACTTTCGTTTAAAAAAGTTGGAAAAAAGTCTATCGATTTCAAATTTATAAAGCCTATCCATTATTTTGATGCGCGGTTCACGAACGGAATTTGCGTGAAGAACAACACCCATATACATGTGGCACTAATACGCATTAAGAGAGTGATCCCGATAGAGTGATCTTGGGTGATCGACTTCAAATACTGCGTATAAACCTGGTGTACAGTTGATTGTTTTTGCTAATGGTGACGGCAAGAGTGATCTCGTCGGGTGATCTCTACTGTTGCTTGCTTCAAACTGTTTTTGTCCTGTTCATGGTGTTCTGGTTTCGAATGGTACATGTTTTTCAGCGATCAAACCTGTCTCTGCGTGTGCTGCTTTCGTCTGTGATATCACAAATGTTTATCATGAAATTAATAGCGTCCAGCCCAACTTGCAAAGTAGAGGTCAGGGGCAGCAAGCCCGCTTCGTTCCAAACATTTCTATTAGAATGTACGGGCTGCCAACTTTCTAGGAAAAATGTTATGATCTTGTTGTGCTGTACTCACCGTTCCCGCAAAATTGCTTGAGGAATGCCTCTTGTGGAGTTGGCAATCCATGCAAGCGCACCGAGGTCCAGGCAGGCTGCATTGAAAAAAGTATCGATTCAAAATTTTATGGGACAGTGTGACGTCAATAATTGGTCCCATAGTGATGTTTGGGACCTGTCAAAAATCGTAGGTGCGAATCAAACCGCTTAAAAAACTACACAAATCTTATGAGATCTTGATTGACTTTTTAGCTCAATTGGTCGCCAGGTAAGAACAAAATTCGGTTCAAATGCCTCTACAGCGGCTTTTGCTGTCTTTAACCGTAATTACTTGTTTTCCCAAAGTTGAACTTGCGGTTTTCGATGAATCGCGAAAGATTAGTTCTGAGCACTTGCGATGAAGCTTCGAGAATCTGAAGACGACTCTCAAAGCGTGCGTTTGTCCGTGTTGACGTATGCAGCTGTAGGCTTCTTCCCGTGGTTTTGTTTTCAAGAGTGCAGCGCTGATTGTTTGATCGAACACACCTCGTGCCACATGGCGCGAGACGCTTTTTTAAAACCGCGAGGCTGGACAATCGCGACAAAACAACAACTATTATTATTTGTGCTGGCTTTGGCCTTGAAACATCTTGCGTTTTCGATTTGATATGCTTAATTTTTATTTCCGAGATGTTTTTGAGTTTTTCCTTGAATGCAGTAAGATGAATTCAGCAAAAATAAAGCTGGGTTATGCAAAACTCAGTCTCAAATTTTCAAAAAATCTTAACCACTGAATTGCATCTGTTACCAAACTCCGCATCACAAAAGGTTCCCAATCTGGACACCACAATTGGTTCCCAGACCTGTCATTCTGACTAAATGAATTTCCACAAAAATTCAGTCAGCAGCAATTTGCACGGCGGAGCACCTCCTGTCGATTCTGGATTATTTCCGCCAGGATCAAGCGTAAACTTCTTGAGAGGGTTGAACGTATTACATTTTTCCTTCGCACGGACATTTTGCCTTCGGTCACAGACACCATCGAGTCGAAAGCTGTTTTCGCATTTTTGCCTCGGCATAGTGCTGCATAATGGATATTTTGATTTCGCTGAACTTTTTCAGACTTTCTCGTATTCCTAGTAATTGCTTAGTTTTTTCATGCCTTGGTATCGTTATACGTTTAGCATCGCCAGTGTCTTCGCTAGCTATTTGCCATTCAATTTTCACCTCGGTTACGTTTTCGCCGTCATTGACGGTTGTCTGCTTCTTTTGCCTGGTATACTTGTTTGCTTGTTCTTCTCAGGTCTACTTTGCCTGGCCCTCGATCAGCGTGCTTTTGTCTATTTTATCATAAGGTGCATTTCCTTCATTTTTTATCAGCTGCTGCATTCTCATCAATCTTATTTGCTATACGGGCAAAGTTTTACGGGTTTACTTATTCCACTGTTAACAGGGATAAACACTTGCTCATCAGCACAACGTCGCTTCTCTTGCTCTCCATCAGGCTGCCTCATTACGCGCGTACGCCTTCGTCCACTTGTCCATCCGTCACAATAAAGTCTTTCACGCCCAGGTCTTGTTTATCAACCTCGTTGTTTCCTCGCCGTCACCACTCCGCCATCCCTTGCACTGCCGATTTCACCATGTCTTTCGCAGAAGGCAGCGTGCCTCAGAACAGAAGTGCCACACAGGTATACTTTCCCTTATCTCCAGCAATACCAAGGTTTTTACTACCGCTATTTCAACACACCTGTATCGGCAGAAGTTAATCACTCCACCTTCCTGTGTAACGGAACATGATCCTTACTCTGCAGCGGACAGAGTGTGCACATTTCGCGAGCCACAAAGCAGTGGAATGAACACACACGTCCACTGGTATTAAAATAGTCAAAATATGTACTGCCGGCCTTTCATTCGTCTACCTCGATCAACAAAACAAGCTCTAGCTTTGCAGCCAGCTGTTTGAGGAATCTCCTGCTTGATCCTCCATCCTTTTGCAACGATTCAAACTTGAAACTAATGACTATTTTCCAATGACTCATACTGCAAGAAGTCTGACATCAAAACATAGCACTGAACGGAATGATTGTGAGGTAAATTGTTGGTATACCTATTCGCCATGAAGCTCGTTTTGCGTTACAGAGACGCAAAGAGTGAGAAACTCGATTTTAAAAAAATTATGATGCAAAAATGCCAATGTTGATTAAGGCCAAAGCAGATACCACTAGCAAATTTCATGTCCTACAGCTTGGTCTCAAATATTCAAGTTTCATTTTAGGGTCTTGTTTCGTTTGTGTTAGCCGTATCTCGTTCTCCAAGTGTGCACCAAATCTGCGTAACTGATTTCAAATTCTTGACAACCATCAACACGAGTTTCTACGATTTTTTATGTCATAACTATTTTTAGTCCGTCACAATTTAACTCAACGTTTTTGTGTGATCAAAATCGAACACATGGCTAAGAAACTTAAACTCAAGTATCGTATCTTACGGTAAAAGTGGTTTTAAATGCTACGAGACGCATGTTTAAAGTATTGCGGTTGGAGTGTAATCATTTTTATCTCAACCTGAAGCTATTTATACAATATGTTTTTCACAGGCGGTTTCCTAATTTTACAAGTAAAACTTTGCCGCTTTTTGAAATCCTTCGAATTCATCCTGTTAGACACCTCTATAAATACGTTTGCAGAAAATCTTGTGTTGAAGACCAGCTACAATATTTTGAAAACCATTTCTCACTAAGTGGCGAAGATTCGTTTGCATAAACCAATTTTTACTAAAAATCGCAAACCGTGCTTTTGGTTCATAGTTGAAAGACGACCTATCATTTTTGTGCTATCACCATTAAACATGAAGTGGATTCACGTGCTAATACTGTTGAATAATCAATCTTTTCTTGCAGTTTTCTCCAGAAGAAAGAAGTTCACAAAAACTAAAAATTTTCCATATATTTATTGGCATGTTTACATAAACAGCAAATGAAAAAAGAAGACTGATTCTGGTGGTTCATGACAAAAACAACACTTGTGAAAACATCAAAGAATTGTCGAAGCTTGCCTACAAAATATAAAATGAGTAATGTAAAATTGTAAATAATCAAATTAAAAAATTGTGAAAAAAAGGCTTTGTAAAACATATTCAATTAATAAGACAATAGACTCAGACTAAATTATGTATAAATCTGGTGCAGAATGATTATTCATGTAAATTATCGAAAACCTTGTGATTACCATCTCTATTGCAGAAAACGTGCAAATATATACCGCACCTTTTACAAATAATTTATGAACTCCATTTTTTCATTTGTTTTGGAATTCGAAGCAGGTTTTCTAAATTAACAACTTATTTTCATGCCCAAGTATTGGTAAACAAATTTTGTGATTGTGACTATTAGTAGCAAAATAACGCATTAGTCAAAATGCTTTGATGTAGTATAATTTAATTGTTTTCGGAAACATGACAACGTCATGACATAAACTACTATAACATACGAAAACACGAAATAATCTACTGTATACATCAAAGTAACTAGTCTCCACAAAGGTGAGAAACAAGCGAATCAATCTCCAAAATCAACCTCCAAATGTCCATATTTGTGTTTTGATATACAGGATGTTCACAAAGACGCTTTTAATATCGTGCAACGATCCAGCATGACCCGAAGTCGAACAGTTGTAGTTTTCAGCTGAATGTTTGTCTGTTTGTTGGATTTCCTTCGTCACATGCACCCTCTAAGTCTAAATTGTCAACCCTTTCAAATCTGCTTCAAGGCTTCTTGGTTCTTCATTGCTACAAGAAAAAATAAACAGCATTGAAACGGCCAAACTCGCGTATAACAGCAAGTAGATAATTTGATATGGTTGAGATCTCTCGTTTATCTAAAATGGACCTGTGGATTGTTGGCAAAACTTTCTCTTGTCTAACTTTTAAACCTTTCTTTTACCTGTTTACAGCTCACCTCATATTTGAGCTGCAAAGACTACAGGGCTTGAACATATCACTTTTCAGATTCAGGGTTATTCTTAAAATGTTTCGTTCAACGTTTCGCACTTTCTAGACGTTTGCGGTATCGATGTGGACAGTCAGTGCTTGAAAGCTCCCACCCACGTTTCGTTATTCAAACTTTGCAACCACCATGGCTGCACTGGAAAACAGCAAAAAAGTTTCAGTTGTCTTTATGGAATTATTCGAGGGAGTTGGAAGTACTGCCATAGATCAGGAATTGATGTCGCTTTTTGTCAATATTAAAGTTTCAAAGTATATATAATACGTAGCAATTTATTTTACATCAAGGGTCGCACGTCGTCTTTTTCATTACACAGCTTTTGATTCAAACTAAATATTTGACAAATTTTGCACCAGAACGCCTACTCACATTAAGTGGAATTTCACAATCAATTATAAAAAGGTAATCTAAAATGTAGGCTTGCGTGTGGGTTCAGAACCAACCCCATGCAGTTCTACAAAGTTGGATTATATCGACTGTGGGACTGTGTCAAAAACATTGACCATTGTCCATCTGTCGTACATAAAGTACACATAAGTTTAGCAGTAACTTTAGCAGCAGCTGATAGATAACATTGCGTTGCTTGTTTGAAGGGCAATTTACAAGGAACAAGAACCTATGTCTGGAGAGGTCTAGAGCAACATCGCAATTAAAAGAAATTACGATCATGAGGCAGTGGCGTAGCCAGCGCAAAATTTTGGGAGGGGCCAATTATTCTGCTTTCAAACGGTTTGGTTTTGCACACTGCCTCTCGAAGCACAAAACGACACGATATGCTCGAAATTTGGAGGAGCCAGGACCTTTTTGCCGCATTGCCTCCGCCAATGCCATGTGATGGTGTTTTGAAAACACTACAGTATATCTTACAAAACACACAGCAGCAATACATAAAAATACCTAAAATGTAATATTCTTAAAGCTGTGCCTCAGATACAGTAAATCAACTGTTCATACGAAAATGTTGAAACATGTTGTTGTTTTCGCAAAGCACATATTTTTCGATAGTATATTAAGAGCAAAGACTGTGTTTAGCGTGTGATGGTATATCTTTATACAACAAACAGGAGGTGATTGGCAAGGAACGAAAAGTCGTTTCAATAATTTCCGAAAAGACTACTTTTTTCATAGAAAATATCTGCAAACACTCGACTTTGCTGCAAGATAGACCCCTTCACGTTAAACCATGGTTAAATAATTGTATTAGTGCATCGCTAACTGAATGAAAAATGAATAACATTTTCTATGCATAACCACATGCCATTTCAACACAGAAGCCACTTGTTTTTAAAAATGGGGACAAACACAAGGGAAGAAGGACTAAACGCGTTTTACAAAAGAAAATAAGCATGATGTGTTTATGTTTCTCGAAAGATGCAGGTAGTCTAACAACATATGGTTGCGTGATTTGATGCAGTCAGATTGTTTGTATTTGTCCCTATGCTTTTTGAACACTACAATCGCATTTTCCTTTGTGAATGAGTGCTGGAACTTTGCAGTGTCTGTTTGATTGATGGCGCGTCATGTCACAATGCTTTCTGATTTCATTTGGACTCGACCATTTTAGGAATTAGCATCCTACTCTGCAGCAGTTTTGTAACAAGTGTTACGTTGTAGCTAACAATAGTGTTAACAATGCTTCTGTAACCTCCTGCCTTCAAGGCAGTTGCAAAAAGTGTCTGTAACTCTGTGATTCCGCCAGCTTCAATGTCGTTGTAAAACGTTCTGTTTTGTCTGTTTGTATCGACCTGCGTTGTGCAGAGTGTGTGTGTTTATACTATTGATTCGTGTCTACTCGCAAACAAATAATTTTTAATTTACATTTACGCAGTTCATGTTACAAAATCCCGTTTTCTGTTGACGTGACAAATACCGCCAACAAGATTACAGAAGGATTTTCTCTAGTAATTGCACCACATGTTTTTACTGAAGTATTGCGCAGTTAGGTTTCAGCATGAACGAAATGGTCAGCTATTTCGGCTCTAATAATTTTGTCAGCGAAAGTGCAGATATGTTATTGCAGTATTTAATGTGTATCATACTTCATGTTTCTTGCAGCTTCGCTTGTGATGTGCACGATGTAACTTGTTCTTGCACAGCATTCAACTTTGTGCAAACAAGTTGATTTTTCAATTACGCTTATGGGAAACATGACTTTGATTTCGTCGTCTGTTCTCCTTTTCGCAGGATTGAGATTGTCTCACAGGAAATTCATTCTTAAAATGATTTTATTCAGTCTATAAGCCGTGATTTCATTCAGTCTAAAAGTCTGTCAATCTCTACGGAACATCCTCACTAGTTTCTAAAATACATTTTGTAACCCTTCTGTTATTTTCTAAAAGACATTGACATTGCAAGAAATCGCGATCGGGCCAAAATATTAACAGCAAATTTACGTAACGATCATTTTTATCAAGACAGATGAATTTGGTTGTTGCAGTACATGAACCTTTCAAAAAACATTGCGACAACGATCAATTGTTCTCTGTCTGAGGCATTTTTCAAATGTACTACTTTCATCAAGAACAAACTCACAATTTTGAATTAAAACTGGGAAGCTTATTATTTCTTTTCACTTCTAAATTGTTTTAAAATGTTAATTGTTTAATTTGCCATGCACATCACCATAGTTTTTAAAGCCACTGATTGGAAGCTAAAAGTTCTCATTCTTTTCACTTGTGCATTGGCAAAAATTAATGAAATGATTTATTTCTACATCATGTTTAAAAACGAAATTCTTGCATTGCGTGTGTTTTCATTTACGATGCAGTTAGCAAATTATTTTAAGTCAAAAACTTTGCATGGCTCTTAAGGGCGTTTTATTGACACACCTTCTGCAAAGCCAAGACCAACCATTTCTGAAAAATATTTAAACAATTTTTGTATCTCCAAGACCATTTATGCTTTATTTTATTTCTAAATCTTCTTCAAAACATCATATCTTCACATTCTTTGCGTTTTCAATACTTAATCAGTTCCAGAAATATTTTCAAAATCTTTTGGCTTGCATGAATCTGCGTTTGGAGTTGAAATATTAGGTTTGCCATTGCTGATACAAACCTTTCTGAAAAATATTTGAATATTCATTTTGCACCTTCAGAATATTTAATAGTTAATTTTTGTGTCATGTATGAAATGATGCCCTCCCATTGTGTGCATTTTCAAAAGACTCTGTAAATCGCATCTTTTCCAGGTTTGAGGAAATATCAAAAAACGTGAGGAATTATTAAAAAACCTGGCTGGATTTTTGCTTACTGTAGATGTCAAGCGAAAATCTTACTTCTCTGGTGAAGAGTTATTTGGCTGTGTTTTTGCTTACTGCAGATGTCAAGTCTATAGTACTGTGTTCAACAGGTTGCTGAACTTGGAGCTTTTATTATTATTATTACAATCATGGTTATTTTGTGGTACTTTTCGACAGCATGGTTTTGTATCGCCAGGCCTCAGTGGGATTGGTTTCAAAATGTTCTGTCCGAGTTGCATATAAACTCTAACATGTGCTTCACTGCCTTTTCTTTTGATAAAACTGAGGGTAAAAGGCACATTGTTGGCGGTGCGAAGGAGTTTTGTCCACATTTCTCCTAATATACCCGAAAATATTTTGGACGAATATTTCAGATCATGAAGACCTTCTTTTCGGGGATGAACTCCAAAAAAACGTCTTCATGTGTTTCTACAAACGATGGGCGTCAATTTGTGAAATCAAACAACGTTGGGCGCCATTTTCCTGAAATTCCAGGGAGTTTTTCCAGAGTTTCAGGGATTTCGTCCGGATTCTCTACAAATCTAAACTTTTGGCCCGCCTCCTACACCACTTTGTCCATGTTCCAAGATTCCATGACCTGCTTAAGATTACTCCATGCTGGTTGGTAAGTGGGACAGATAAAAAGAAAACGGTGAACTGTTTCTGACCAGTGCGCACACGGAAACGTTCAGGGGTGTCGAAATCACTGTTGTTGCTGATGATGGCGGGAAAAAAGTCTTTTCTTGTCAGTACCATTCCTTTCAATCCAGTTTATGAACTTGCCAAGTTGGTATTATACTTCTTACTGCTATTAATGACTGCTGATTGTCTCTTATACTAGTACCACCAGGTTAGTAGTTAGTACCACTAGTACCACCAGGTAGTTAGTAGCCACCAGGTTCAATGTAACATTCCTAATTTTGAGGCTCTGTTACGAAAATAAGTGTACCTGTTTCTCGAAAGATGCAGAAAATCTAACAACATATGGTTACGTGCTTTGATGCAGTCAGACTGTTTGTATTCGTCCCTATACGTTGAACACTACAATCGCATTTTACTCTGTGAGTGAGTGATCGAACTTTGCAGCATCAGTTTGATTGATGGCGTGTCATGCCACTATGCTTTGGCAATTTACATGGACTCAACCAGTTTAGGACTTAGCGCCCTACTCCGCAGTAGTTTTGTAACAAGTGTTACGTTTTAGCTAACTTGAGAGTTAAGAATGTGTCTGTAACCCTATGGTTCTGTCTTCAATGCAGTTGCAAAATGTGTCTGTAACCCTGTGATTCCGCCGGCTTCAATGCCTTGCACTACGTTCTGTTTTGTCTGTTTTATCGACCTGCGTATTGCAGAGTGTGTGTGTTCATACTATGGACTTCGTGTCTGGTCATAAACAAATATATCAAATTAAATTAAGTTGATCAAATCTTCAACAAAAAATGATTAAATTTTATTCAAGTCACTGTGCTACACTGCTGTTGCGCATATCTTGTCTCACTCGATAGTTTTGGCTATCGGGCCTAAATCGGGTTTCAAAAATAAATGTCGGGCACGGGCCGGGTTGGGGGTCAGTACCTCGTATGAGGCCTGTTTACATCTCTGATTTCACCCACGATACGCAAAAATGGGATTTATGCCTTTTCCCCGCATAAGTGATCCTCTTATTGCCAATGGAGGAGGGTGATAATTTACAAAAATCCATTACTAATCCCGTTTTCTGGATTCGCTGATATTATCAACCAACTTTCGATTTGTCATGTCATTTCCAGCCCTGGATATCCGCGGAGCAACGAGTAGTCTGAGTGTGGAATACAAAATGTTAAGGCCATGCTGACGAAAACGAGTTTTCCATCTTTATGTTGACTTACAGTACCATACTACACAACTTGAAAAGAATTTTATTCTTCGAATTGATGCTAGGCAGAAATCTATGAACTTCCCTCTCTTTTCTTCCAGAAGAGCTTGTTTCGAAATGGCTGAAATTTGATCTTGAATAAAGCCCGAACAAGCGGATGAAATCAGATAATTTGTTCAAGCAACCAAAGGCATAAAGTACAACAACAGCCAGAGCTCACCCCAGGAACACTTTATCGAAGTGTGATAAAGTTAAGTGACCAGGTTGTACATTTTCGAAACAATTCAAGGTTCATTGCAAAGAAACGGCTAAACATTTGTCGACATGCCACGAGATGCCAAAGACACCAGCAACGAAAATTAATTTATCCATGAGCCAGAATATTCCCACCTATCAGATCCTTTCTGTGACTACTCTGGAGATCGATATATCGCTTTTTCTGGACATTTCGTGCTATTTGATATTTGTTTTTTTGTAGTTTTCTTGTTTTGATATTGTAGTGTTCAGGGGGGTGGGAAGGATCAGATGGCATACCGGGGGAAAGTGTCCCTGGGTTTCAAATTTTGTATTTTTCATTTATGTTTTCTAAAAATGTGTTTTTTTCTTGTTTCGAGTTAGTAAAGTGAAGCTTCACACTGTTTTCTCAACTCCAGATAAGGTCCTTTGGCTCACGATGGAAAAATACACTGTTGCCTCCCTGTGGGAAAGCTCCTTCCGATGCCCATGATGGTGTTAATTTATGGTACCAGTGAAAGAATGTAATACAAGGTGTTACTTTTGATTCAATCATCATTATCGTGCCGTTTGATTGTTTGTAGACGTCTTGTTTCGCAGTTGCTGTTTTCGTGAGCTGGTATTTATTCGAGTTGAACGACTCACTTATTGAACTGCTGCGTTTCTTCTGAATGTTTTTGAATTTAGACGAGTTTAATACATACCATATCCTGATTCCATTAATTGAATTTCATGTGATGGCAGAGATAGGCTTACAGTATCCTCAAAATTGTTGATAATTGCTTATGAACGAGAAGGCATAAATATAAAGTGCAAAGAGGAACATAAAAGAGATTTGAAATACAATTGGTGAATAAGACGATTAGCACTATGAATAATTGATTGGAATGTAAAAAAGTTTTTGTTTGTAGTATTAAAATATATAAGTAAATATTAAAACTTGCTGGTAAGTGTGCATCCTTCTATGTTTTACAGTTACTTGGTAGTGGACGGTTGATCGCACGTGTTAAAACCTTCCTCAAAGTCGAAATGTAAAGTCATACAAGTTGGAGATCCTTCCGGATCTCTATGTTTACTTACAAAAATCTTTTGATTTTAACATTTACATGCGAGTAACCATTTGATCGCAAAGTAAACGGGCACACATACTTAGCATATTAACCTTTTATATAATACCTGATGATGCAATGACAAACTATTACATCATTAGTTCTTATTTGATATTTTCAAATTTGCAGGCACCAACCACTGTTAAGGATTTGCATTACCTTGCCATTTTTCCAATTCGTTGCAGGCAAGCAATTTTTTCTCGCCTGAGAACACTTCGAAAAGCTTATCATAACCTTCTTTTGAGTCAAGATCCAAGGCGTTGTCTATAGCTTTCTTAACTTCACCACTATTCGGAAAACCTTCAGGGTCTCCAGATTTCCGACGAGCTATCTCAAACTGGAGCAAGACAAAGGCCTGAAAGTACCAATCTGGTCCAGGATAGCAGATGTCTAAATCCTTGAACTGTGCATTTTCAAACTGTTTATATTTTTCTCCGAAACCTTTTTCAAAAATGCCTTCCGTCTGCAACTTGTGGTGTGGTGTGGTGTACCACTTTCCCCATGCATGAAAAGAGACGCAGCCATTGCCAGGTTGGTTTTTGGGGAAAGCTTCCAATTTAATCCTCTCATCTTTGCCCAACGTGAACATATAGCATTTACCATGGCTCCATTTATCATCACTGTTTATAAAACAAATGAATCGCCATCCAAGCTCGTTCCCATTCAGATCGTCAAGTTCATGATATTCGGCCATTGATTATACACCTGATTAATACTTCTGATATATTTCGTGAAAATAAGTTAACGTGAAAACACTATCCGGCTTAGTAAACAGAAATCTACTCTAAATTAACAGTTGACAACAATAAAATATGAATGCCCGAAAAATGTCTTGCTTGATAAGAACTTTTACATTCAACTCAGCAACATCTACCTGTTATTGAAAGTAAAACCTACCTTTTCTGTTTCAAAATAATCGTTGAATTCTCTGGATCAATTAAAAAAGGCTTAAAGTCTGACTTTAAGTGAACGTTCATTAATTGATATATATTCATATTGTAGCAGGTGTGTTATAAAGATTTTGCTACGTCTAGAATAGTCTCCCGAGAGCACTGGGTAATTAACAACAGAGACTACTCAAGGCGAGCCCGAAACTACTGTACAATGCAAAGAATCAGACCCGTCCGTTCTTGTTCGACTTCACGCTCAGTTTTCACATCAAGTTATTGTATTCACTTATCGTTTTATTGTTTTAACTTTAAGCAATGCGCCAATAATTATAAATACACCATAGATACGCGGTATTAATATCAACAGGGGTTTGACACGAGTTCAGGGGTTTCTTTCATGGAATAGAGAGAGCATTCAAGCCACCATACCGTAATGCTATTCAGTAAACCATTCCGTAAACTGTATGGGCTGGTACAGGCAGACTATCCCAGTCTACAGTTCGCTTTTTCTATAAGTCCTGTTAGATCTAACCCTGTCAACCGCCACGATGTTAGATCTTTACTTCTTGCCCTGACGTGAGCTACGATGCAAAATCAGACTCTTGTTTCAAACCTTGACGTGAGCCACAGTGTTCGAAAACAAACTGACTTTCTGCCTGCAGGTTGGCCGGGGTTTATGCCCCAAAGGGGACTTTCCGCGCACGTGACCTAAGGCAGACTCAACGGCCAAACACAGATATGTTTGGTTGAAATAATTGCATCCTTATGTGATTGATTGTATATTAGTGAATTTCACTGGGAGTGTTCACAACGAAAATTTGGACATACTCCACGTGTTTCTACACTGGATATTGAGCACATATCCAAAGAGTGCATGTCATCCGTTTTAAACGATACAACTATTATCTTTTCAAATATCGAGGTATACGATTTGGATGTCAACTAACTTTATAAGTTAAATATTGGTGGTTGCTCTCGTCTTCCAAAATAACTATACAAAATGTTCAAAATAAGTATACACATCATACAACTATAAATATTTCGCAATGTCTTTTACAAAATTGGATCTTCACATTGTTCCAACGTCAGACGTTTCATGTTGAGGACGCAACGCGAACTCAACAATATGTGTATAGGTCCATTTTTTGATGTCACAATTCTTGCGTTTATCCAACATTTTGTGAACATTTCATTTTACATGAATTTGTATTTATCTCAAACGAAACAAACAAACATATCAAGCACATCCTTTCAATGAATTGACTCAAGTTTCTGGCTTGCTCTGAAATTTCCCTGAAACTATTATCTATGGCTGTGTGGTGGGTTGCGAAAAAGCTTTGAAATTCTAAGAGGTACCGGCTCTTCTGCAGGTGCAACGAAGCGAGATGTGTAAACGATGCAAAGTTATATGAAATCAGTCGCCCACACCCAAAACACTCATTTGCGATGATGAAGCAAAGTGAATAACTCAACCCACACACACACAATATCCACAACATTTGTCGAAGGCTTTTAAATTATCCTCGTAGGTATCAGACGTCAAATGTCCGTGATGCCCTTTGCAGCAGGTTTCACAAATACCTAAGAGATGCGCGGACGAATTCGCTTGAATTCTGTTCGGTCGAAACTCAGTTCGGTTCAACTACCAAGGAAACAATCAGTGCTCAAAATCAATTTTTACATCAAAGGAAGCAGTTACGTCAAATGTGCTACTCGCGTAGGCAGTTTGATAAATGCTGTTGGTGTGCTGATTTTTGTTAGACTTTTCACAATTGCATTTAAATAATAGAATTTCAATCCTTCCCTACACAAAATTTTATAACTTTTCAGAATTCACGTTTGCCGGTTCAAGGAATTTGCAGCAAGATATTTCAA
>Ga0210059_1001395_pt1 | contig 36167 bp, 30 predicted proteins | sample Ectturendosymbi2_FD_188042 | JGI IMG/M metagenome (GOLD analysis project Ga0210059, IMG submission 188042) | Ecteinascidia turbinata endosymbiont from Florida, USA - Sample 2 (SPAdes) (version 2) | ecosystem: Host-associated > Tunicates > Ascidians > Unclassified | place: Key West, Florida... | reverse complement strand
CCTGCCGCGCCACGCCAGACAGACTCAAACCTGACCGTCAGACAAGCCTGACTGACTAAGCGACGAAACATGCGCGGTTCGCGCTGGAGCAAAATAAGGAAACAAGGATGAGCGCGTCGCCGGAGCAGACGCGGAAACTGGATCGACTTCCCAGGCAGCGTGACATTCTGCACTCTGTGCGCGTGACGACGTAAACACGGACGCGGAGCCTCGCGAAAGAGAATAGGTGCCAGCGTTTGACTGTTCGCTCCAAGGTGTTTCGGGTGCTGGCGGTGGAACGAGTCTGCATATAACCAATAAAGCCTGTCAGTATGATAAGCACACTGCCGTACAGTAAGTAGGTCTTGTAAGGACGCACGAAAACTGAAGTATCGTTATTTCTCACATGGAACATAGGACGGGAAGCAGACAAGAAAACACCAGGCGCAAGTCAACGAACTGCCGCGGCTGGTTAGCGAGAAATGTCGGTGAAAAAAAGCTCAAGAACCTGTTCTTTTTCCGATGTAAGAGTGGCACAGTGGCAGGGCACGCATCAGTCGGGCCACAAATAATCTTAAACATGCTTTTGCGACATTGTTTGGTATGAAACGAAAGATTTGCGAATATAAACGAATGAGAGTGTGAAAGTCTTGGGGGTGAGGTTGGCGCAATGCATAAAAAAGTCGCTCTCTGCATTGACAGACTTAGCTGATGAAGGGCTTAACTTAAGAACATTGACAGTGTTTATCAGCTATTTGTAACCGGAAGAAGAACTCCTCTTCCTACATTTCGACCTCCACACCAACTACGAAAACACGCAGCCGTTTCTCCGTCCGGATCTCATTGGCCGCCGCGAACAAAACACGCGAATTCACACAGGGTCGCCGCAAGCGCTGAAAAGGCTTGGTCGAGAGACCAACGTCAGCCCAACGGTGCACGAGAACAGTGGTTCCCCGATTCGAACCTCAGTTGCGTACATCGGGGATGCTTGCGGGCAGCGACGCATCACTGCTGGCGTCATTCACAAAATCGGGACGGTTGGAGTAGTTGTTGTCAGGAACAAACAGCACGGTACACAAAACTACAACGCTTCGGGTGCAGCAAATCTTTCACAGCAGAGCTATCGCTTTTAGCAACACGAGCACGCGACAATTCACAACTGCCTGGCACCTGCTAGTGCTGAAAGTTGGCGTTCATCGTTTACCACGATTCGCGCAAAAAGAAAGATTCACCGCCAATCCGGATTGCTTGCAAACATGCAGAGAAAATCACTGACTTGCTTGCCTGCTGTAGTTGCGGCCCTCAACTTCGGCCCGGAGCTGGAAAAGCTGGACTCCCGCAAGAAAGCAGTTCAGTGCGATTGAGTTCGACACTTTCGGGCTATACAGCTCGCTTCAAATTAAGTTGCGCGAAACTTCAGCCAAGACAGGACGACCTTCACTGTCTGCTGTTTCCCGGGCATTCCCGCTACGCAATCTCACTCTCCTGTGCCCACAGTTACGAAATATACCGACGCTCTTGCGAAAACGTCTGGAGCGAGCGAGCTTGCGCAAGACACGGCATGTGAAAAATTATGCGAATACAACGTGGAGCCGATCCCATCCTGCCACGGCAAGGCTGCCCAACCCGCGGCCCTCGAGGTTGTTTTAAGTGGCCCGCGATGTAATAAGTTCATAAGCAGACTTTTTAACCTTTTAGTATTTTTTTATAGGCTCAAGTATATTTGCCAACAAAACACACCAAAATTATATCTGTTGTTTCTGTTATGAGCCTACCACCCAAAAACTTGTACAAAAAACACTTCCAAAATCTGTCAATTTTTTAGATTTGGTTTACATCCATACAAGCTGGCAACACTGCGTGCAACGATAGGACTCATTAACACCTCGTGTTATCGCGTAAGACTTACGCACAAAAATATCCCATATGCGACAAAGCGACGTATCTTTGACATTTTGCTGCTGGGATTGTTCGTCAACGGATTTCCGCTGCCGATTTTTCAGGGAATGAAGCTACGCGTAAGCATAAATCCACTATTGCGCAACAATGCCAGCGAGGCAATTCGTTTGATGTGTGACGCAACAATCGCAAAAACCTGACCGGCAGACCAGGTCTCGTCGTATGTGTTCTGCAGTGATTTACTTGGTGAACCTGTTTGGCTCCTGAAAGGAGTGTGTTGTAATAACTGCTGTGCCGCCATCATGCGGGGTTCTCACACATTTTCAAACACCATTTTCCACACTTTCCAATTCCTTTCCAACACTAATTGAAAGAAAATCAATACCAGCACATATGTTCATTTTTCCAAAATTGTACTCGTGAAACTAATGAGTATTCTACACTTTCACGACCACAATCATACACGTCAATTACTCCGGCATGTCCCACAAGTTTTGAATCAGAAACAATCTTTACTGCTTACAAATTTAAAATAACCAGTGGAATAAGAGATGATTGTGCTCAGAAACTTCATGATTTCTTTTCCTATGAAAATGTCCATACTTTTTCAATACTTTTTACACCTTTTGGCCAAATTCGACACTTTTTCAAGGTCTTGAAAATCGATTTCACAATTCAATACTTCAAATAGCGCGTGGGAACCCTGATCATGCGTGACGCTGAAGTATGATCATGCGTGACGCTGAAGTACAAACTGCACCAGCCATTAGATACGTATTGGTCGCATTGCGAAAAGCTACCTTGCAAGTGTGCGAAGCCCGGATGATATGACGGTTCAGTAGCCGAACAAGCTGCGAGAACATCCTGGCAACAACCCTAGCGAACATGGTAACCTCTAAATCAGTGTTTCCCAAACTTTTTCGCCCGTGCCCCACCTAATTACCTCCAATATTCTGATTGCCCCTATGCGGTGATACATAAGTCTTATGATTTAAAAAGTAAACTCTGCTTCGAAGCTTAAAACGCCATTACCTTGGTTTAAACAAGTTTCCAAAGAACATAGCATCCACGAAAACGAAGAATGAAATAAAATATGAATTTCAAAATTTGGACCCAGACCTCATCAGTCGGCCTCAATGTGCCCCTTAAAAATCAAATCGTTCCCTTGTGGAGCGCATACCCCCACGCTGGAAACCACTAATCTGAATCATTGCCCGAAATTCTTCAAGAACCTTGGTCTTGAGTACGAGTCGGGATTTTCATGAGTGTGAACCGTTGAACCCAGTCATAACTAACAGCATACAGATGCATGTTTGTTAGAAATTCAATGCTTTTTCTTTCGATAGCGCATACCGTGCGAATTTCACAAGAACTGCCAAGTGAATGGCTCCGGGCCGCCCGAAATACTTGAAATGTATTCAAAGTTATTCAGCATCGTTCTAAAGCTAAACAGATCTTATTTGGTACATGTGGTCCATGACCGTAATTCTAAGAATGGATCACTGAACCCGAGTAAACAAAAGAGATCGTAGACACTCATCAGCATTTTCCAACATTTGAAGAGACGTTTATTTTCATCTGTTCACGGCAAATCTTAGTTCAAAACAATGCAACGTTGCGTCTTTTCAACAATGAAGAAGCATCTACGTTTTTCAGGAGCTCCTTAAAGAGCTGGGTGTAAACGGTCACAAACTGGCTTCTTCATGTAATGCAACAGGCGCAGAGCGCTGGTACCTGCACTTATTCCAATCGAAACCAAGCCAGCCAACGCAAGTCGCCTGTGAAACGAAGCTCGTCGCGATTGGAGGCAGCAAGCATGAAGCCCACAATCGAAACATGCATCCCAAGGCGATTGCCCACTTGAGCCAGACAGGGTTCTTCTTCGGCGTGCATCCTGCAGTGAGTTCAATATTTGGACCTCTCAGGACCCCACGGAGGATTGTTCAATACAGCCACTTATGCCCACGCTCGCAAAAAGTGTTACTCTACGTTTCAAATGTTGAAAACCTTATACTGTTAGCCAGGAAAAACTCAGTTTTAGCTTCTACTCTGAAGCCATGCATTCGCGGAAGAGCAGTTGACTGCTTAGCTTTGCCGCTTGCTCCCAGCAAAGAAATTCACTCCTTTAATGTTCTTTCAGCGCATTAAGGAAGAAAAAAACTTACATTATCTGCCAGATTCAGCCCTAGTAATAGTGGGCTCCCACGTCTTCTGGATATTTGTGGTGACCATGCTGCTGAACACGAAATCGCCTTTAATTGTAACAAAAAATAGGTGTTTTTTTTGCCCCAAACTGTATGAGCTCCATCAAATGTTTTTCTGAACGGTGTACGTGTACAGTTTTGTGACCAAGTGAAATACCTTGGTGTGTTGATACATGCCTCTCTGAAGGATGATGATGATATTCAGAGACAAGCGAAATCGCTGTACTGCGCTGTTTTAAGTGGCGGCGAGGTCGAAATTGTGTCGTGGCCAAAATCTGTTGAAAGCAAATCTGCGATGTTTCTACAGAACGCAATGCCCGGCACAGATTTGTAGAGACCCGACGCCAAAACAAGTCTCCTTGCCGCATTGCGCAAGTGCAGAGTATCTCATGAAGCGAAACGTCGAAGATCAAAGCTGCCATGCCAGTGTCTGAGCGCAATCCAACGTCGTAAATACGATGGGATTGCCACGGCTTGGCGGTTGCGCTCACACCGGCTACTTGTCCATCGCGCGCAGTTGTGGTGGATGTGGTTGTTCTGATGCTGCGTGGAAGATGCAAATCCACTTGTTTGTCGAATGAATTGTTCAATTTGGAGTTGTTTGCGTTGCTGATAAGGTTCGTACGTCGAGTATTTGAAATGATGCTAAGTGATACTAACCTAGAAGCGATTGTTGTGATCGACAGTCGACACTCATCAACCGAACGCACCTTCCAATTGAGTGCAGATTGGTTGAGGAAACTTAACCAGCTTGAATGCTGGAACTGCACTAAATACGCGCTTTGTACTTGTTCACTCTGCCTTTATTCAGCGACAGTCGTTGTTGCATCATTACCTTTCCATATTCTGGAAAAGTACTGCATAATATCTTCTCTCACAATTGTTTTCTGGTTCACGTTCACTTGCTTTTTTTCGTTTCTCTCAAGATGCTGTGGGATGACCGTCGCTTTCTCCACTGTTCTTACTTATCCCAAGCCAGGCCAGCAGCTACGGGGGCATCCACTAATTTCTTTTGTTCACCCCAAATTTTGTTGTGCTCAGAAAAGTTTGTTTTAAACATATAATAAAAACGAAAATCTTGCCCCATAAAAATGTATTCCCCCCTCCCAAACCCTAAAGCCTGGCTAAGGTTCTGTCCCAAACACATTTCGTTTAACGTTGAAAACTGAGGCAGCAACAGGTGACCATTTGTTGCAGTGGATCAGGCAGACAGTTGTGCTGGTTCTACGATATCGCAGCAGATTTTGAGCGCAATTCACATCACAGACGACAACAAAGCGTTGAACGAGCGAAATGAGTTCCGTAGTGATCGACAGCATGGACATCAGTCAATGCTTTGGTTCACAACGTTTCCTTGGGGGCTCGGCTAGCACCAACCGCATAGGTGTGGAATCACAGCAGACACATATTCTAAACGACGGGTCTCTCGAAGAAGTAGCTTGTAGCCTTGGCGCGATTTCATTGTAAAATATGAGGGCAGCCTGGTGTGAAAGCAATGCAGCAGGGGTTCTCAACCTTTTCAAGCATGGGGCCCAATAAATAAAAAAACAGAGGGTCCGTGGCCCATCGACTGTGCAACTTCTCGACAACTGTTGCGCATGCGCAGAACAGAAAAATAGGGCTGAGCCTGCTTGTTGTTAGAAAGCATAGATATTCAAGACTCAATACATGATAGTAAGCAAACTTTAGCCTTGCGGCAAGCTTCTGAGGAATCCGCCTGCTTTCTGCTTTCATTCTTCTGCGACGATTAAAACTCGCAAGCGTATCTATTTTTCATAGTTAAAGGCTCTGGGAAAGTCAGCCTTTTAGCTTCGAAAAAATTTTATTAATGTCGTTGTAACTAGCCACAGTTCGTGTGTTTTTCTTTACTTGTTTTCAAGTGCCAACATTTCGCTTGTGAGATTTGTCTTTCATTTACAGGACTGATGATGCGTTGGAAAACGCGAAACTAGTTTCCCCGTCAATTAACTGTGACTGATTTACTTGCCGCCAACTCAATACATGATAATGCACAGATCAAGTCATCTTCCCCATTACGCCTATTTCTAGATTTGTATTCATGACAAGAGCCGCCTGTCTGCTTCAAAATCAAAATGCCTCCAGAAACTGTGCTTATTGGGCACAACGCGGTAGACTACGTAGAAATTTCCATGTCGCAATAATTTCTAACACATAATTACGAAGCAGAGCGCATTATGACGTTTGTAGCTCACGAACCACTTGCGTTTTCGATTAAAAGATTCATCTTGCAAAACGAACTCAATTTCAGCAATGCGCCAGGCCGTGACCCGTCAAAAATTCTTTTGCGGCCCACGGGTTGAGAAATCCTGCAATATAATCTTTGGGTCGGCGCTGCTGTTGAACTTCAAAAATACAGATTTACAATCTTGCTTTTAGAGGTGTTTTGAAAGCAACGCTAACCACTCTTCGCTTTATCCATTCAGATGATTTTCAAATTAATTAATCCCATACTCAAATTCGTTTCTGCACAATGCACAGCACGGTAGTGTAGTTCAGAAACACGATCAGCATTTCCGAACTTTGACAAGGATACAGGCTGATCACTGCAGTAACACACAAGGTAAAGTCTTGAACTTAGCACTAAGCGATGTCAACACTCAAGAGCATCATTTAATATTAATAGGCTACTAATTGACACTACACTTAATGGAAAGAACAGTTTTTTTGTGCACATAAAAAATAATAATTCTGCTTGACAGGCAAGCGATTATTCACCAGTAAGTTTAATATTTGAGAGCGTGACAGGGAAGCGTTTTGTTTGGGACGCCAGTCACCAGCAACTACCTTTTAGAATTTAGATTAGTGGTTCTCAAAGTGGGGTTCGCGAAGCAACTTAGTGAGGGGACCGCGTGACTATTGATATGTTATGAATGCACGTTTCAAGTGTAGCGTTGATTGCATCTTCTGCACCGACACCGCGCAATGCTGCTTTGTGATATCACAATTAACAAAGCATTGTTTGTAGCTTTGTGTTGAATTGGAATAGAGTAAAACCTTGATGTTAAGCTAGTAGCAGCAGAAGGCAAGCGCACGCACAGGCGACGAATGCGATGATACGTGTGATTGATAAACGATGTTCAGCTGTGCTGAGCCTTAGAATCTATATCTCATGTATGGATTGTAGATATTTGTGAAATTCCCCATACCATTTCCAACAATCTACGAGTGTGAGACAGCTTTTCCCAAACTACTCGCTATTAAAACAAAATTCCGCAACCGATTGGACGTGACACATGACATGAGAGTTGCGCTGTCCAAAACAGAACCCAAGATAGAATAACTGGTCGAAGGCAAACAGGCGCACTCAACCTACTGAACTCTACTTATTACATGCACCCACAACATATATATGCTTAAAAATTCGCTTTCGGTGTTGCTTGCTTTCAGTTCAACAGTGGACCGTAAGCATCGAGAAATTTTCAAGTGGACCTTTACGCAAAATCTTTGAAAGAAGTTTGAGAACCACTGTTTTAGATATTTCGATATCAAACGGATCATTATCATCACCACAAACTGTTCACGTGGATTCTTTTCTTGATAAAATTTTTCAAATTGAATTAATCGGGAACTTACAAATATAGCTGTAGTGAGCCATTTACTTTGACTGACATGTTGTCTGCCAGGTTCTGCACCACTGACGTTGGTGCACAGTTGGCCAGATTCGATTTTGTCTCCACCAGAATAACTTAGGCTGTCGCTGTTTTTGCAAATAAATGCCTGTGATCCAAATTACGATTTTTACGCTGTGTCACTGACCCACTCATATTTTGACTATTAGGATCAAACCGCAACGTTCTTATCAAAACCAGTACTGCAACTACTGTTGTAAATATATCTGATCTGACCAACAGCAGGGAGCGATTGCAAACGAACAAATGACATGATTCCCACTACCATGCAAAACGCCAGACAGAGGGAAGGGCTAAAACCGATTTCTTTGTGCCTCGTCTTTCACCAGGGGAGTACGGTGTCTTACAATTGGCCACCTGTTCGACTGGATGCTGCGATTATTGCAAAATTGGGTTATGCGAGTCGCTTTGCGTATGTTTGGCAAAACAAATTGTGTTCTTTTTTTATTGCCACGAATGCTCGTGCCTCTGTATGTTCTTTCACATACTGTCAAAAACTGATTTGATTTAGAGCTGTCAGTTGAAGTACGCAAAACGCTAAATTGCATTGCTCTTCTTCTAAGCCGAAAATTGTGAAGTAAGTCATGGTTGTTAACCTGTGGCTCACGAAGACTTACGCATTTAGAACCTGCAGTTCTTACAACTGGTCCTGCACAGGGCTGCACCACATGCATATCACCTTATAGCAGAACACATCAATTTTCGGGCATTTTACAGTGTGGGTTAGAGCGCCATTTATCTCTTGTTTGGATTGCTTAAAGTTGCAAAGACAATAAACATTTCTTGCACATTTCCGCTCTTTGAAAAACCTAAAATTTTATTAATGCTGTATGCATGCAGCCCCAACCCTAACCAAATCTCCGTTGATATGCTCTTACGTGGAGCAAAAAAAAGTTTGGCCAAACATAAAATGAGTTAGTTCAGTGATTTTCAACCGGTGTTCCGCGGAAAACTAGTGTTCCGTGAAAGATCGTCAGGTGTTCCGCAGGAAATTTGATAAGTTTGACTAGTGTTCCATCGAACACCGGTCGAAAATCACTAGTTTAACGCAATGAGCGTAAATATGTTTTCTTTCGTGAAAGAAATTAGTTTTAGGAGCAAACGAATAGGACTTTCTTGTTAATTTTAATAAATTAAAAGAGCCAAAACAGAACTAAACATCATAATTGTGATTATACAATTTTGTTTGGTGTTCCCCAAAATTTTTTTATTGCATAAAGTGGTCCGTGATGCAAAAAAGGTTGAAAAACACTGAGTTAGTTTACTTCATAAAATGAGTTAAACTGTATTTTATTGCTGGTGGGTGGGCCTGTTATCCCTCCACCTCTCCTTGTATCGTCTCCTGCATACGCACTCAGCTACAATGTAATTTCTACATACCTAATCGTCTTTTGGCTGTTATCTTGCTCCTTACACCGCTGTCAGTGATGACGCAGAGCTCAGTCTTCTCAGTTCTCAAATTTTGACGGATAAAATTACTGTCAATAGTTTCATTCTAAGAGTTATACTTGCATAATGAGACGGAAATTTATTTGAGATTAAAAAGAAAACAGAATGCGCAAAGATGAATTGGCAAGAATCTACTATTCTAAGTTTCACCTGCATTTACACGAAACGAACATTCAGCAAAACTACGTGTCACCGATAAAGCAAATGTTTTTGCATTAAGATGGAAACACTGCAGCACTGTAGTATTGGTGTGGTGTTAGTTAAACCCAGGTAATCTGAAGACCCGAAACTATGCATTCAGCACCGGCATACAATTGCAACTTGAAACGTGCAGGAGCCACAGATATCTCATGGATTGGTCTTCATTATCGCGACTCGCGATTTTACAAGAAATGCGGCTAAATGTATATCTTTTAATTCCTCCGCAAGTGCGCAAGTTTTACGTTATGCCTGCGCAGCTTTGATACATTTTAGCCAAAACACCTTTCACTTCCGTGATGTCAATTATCTGAGATTTCCTGGTATGGCTAAGGCAATACTTCCCTAAAGTTTTGCTCGAAATCCTGTTTACTAATGGTTTAGGACAGTCTTTGCACAACCGCCCATGCTGAAACTAAGTCTCCACAGCAGTGCTGCTTCCAGTCTTCCGAAAAAAACTTCGCACATGTTCGCCTGAAAATGTAACTTTCTGACGTAATAAACTCCCATCCCACTAAATTTTACGCTGTCTGTTTCTGAATATGTGACAACCAACGTTACAGTAGAGCAAGTTACATTTCTGCACGAAACAAATCACGGCTTTATTGTGATCTATCGCAGGTGCAACTGTTAAACTCTCATTGTTTCTAAACAATGATCTTTCTTACAGCGAGTGTGAGCACACTTTAATCTCTGTGGGCCACATTGTCAGGCGCCAGTAGCAGGCGGGCCACACGTTCGCTTATGTGAGATGAAATTACAATTCTCCACCCGCTGTGCTTTATTGGTAATAATGCTAATTGCAGTCCATCGGATGGAGGTCAAAGACAAAATGATATAGTATACACTATGTAACTTATTTGATGCGAGGAATGTAGTTGTTTAGCTTGTTCTTCATCGAAAAGTGAATCGAAATCAGGTGACAGGCCAGAGAAATATTAATCTACAGTACATAAAAATTTCTCAAGGTTGCGGACCACCATACGCAGGCCCGGGGCCATAAGTGGCCGGCAAACGCGAAGCGCTCATACTTCCGTTTTCTGACTTTACGTCAACTAGTCTCGAGTGCAAGTTTAAATCATGTTTCTGCTATGTCTGCACATGAAAGAACAACCCCTACTTGACGAGACCCCATCAAAAATCATTGCTAAGACCTTTTGCCCAGTGGTGGATTTAGGATGAGGCAAACGAAGCACCTCCGTCAAGACCCCACTTCTTGAAATGTCGATCAAGTTTTAGACGTAGACTTTCGTTTCGGTTTTGTTTCACAACATTGCTGCAAATTAACTCAGTATCACTTATTGCAAGGTAGTAAGGTACATCTCCAGTATGTATGCACAGTGCGCCAAAGCACGTGTATTTACGTGCGTCAAACAACGCCTAGTCGTATGCTCCCAATGATAAGTCTCTGGACTGGTTCACTGTGATTGTGACTTAGAGTGACCGAAAGTGGTTTCTGGTGCAAGAATTATTTTTGAACTAGGCAGGAAATGGAAGGCAGGGTTGTGTTGACCACCGGATAGTCGAAAAAAGATCTGGATGTTGCTAGGCAGGGAATTGTTATACAGGTTATTATTACTGTATGTAAGAGTAGTTTCAAATAGTAGGAGCAATATGCATGTTATGTAAGCTTAATATTTGCTGTGATATATGAAGTTGCCGGATTGCCTACTTCTGTCAAGGGGCCTCCCTCACAATCCTTGCCTCGGACACCCAAATCCATTGATCCACCACTGCTCTAGGCTAACGTTACGACCATTTCAGTAAGACTCATGGTAAAGGTCATCAATTTTCAAATATGCATTTATTGCACCTTAAAATTTCGACAAAGCTTTTGAAAACTTCAACGAAATGCTGTGCTTGAGAAATGTGGGGCCTTTCGGTGGGGAAGCCCCGCAAGGGAGGCTTGATGCACTCCCTGCGCACACGTAACCCTTAAGTGCTGGGATCACGCTGCAAACCAATCGCCACTTTCTTTTCCAATGCACAAAGAACCACAGTGGGGTTTTCCACGTAAAACCCTGGGAGTAATGGGGGATTTCACTTCTTGCTTCTGGGTTGCAAACACGTGGTGATCAACGAACGTACTACGATCGGTTAGCGAAATAGTTTATTGTTTTACGCGGTGCAGAAGTGACATCTTCATTTTTCGTGAACAACACCTAGAGTAGCAGGTCCGACCAGGCTTTGCCACGTCACTGCCGCCTGCCTTCCCAGCCTGAAGTAGAGCTTTGTGATATCGCAGAAGTAAGCAGCTTAATGGATGAGTCAACTTTAATCGCGTGGGGAAGAACAACACCGGCGAACGTACCGCTATCAATGCACCTTTTTACTTATTTTGCGAGTTTTCGCTTGGCAAGCCTTGGCTAAAAGATCTTCCGCTAACGAATACTTTCGAAAGGAACCTGTGTTCGGAGGGATCTTGTTGCAGGTTCATGAAAAGGCGAACAACACTAATGCTTGTGTTTTTCCAATCCGAGCTGATCAAAGTCGCCATGCGACTGTTTGCCAGCACCACGGGCTACCGTAACAAACCTTATGTCGCAGAGGCGGCCGCGGCTCTTGCCGCGCGCGAACAAACGCGTTTCGGTTTTCGCACGCGGTAACAGACGCAACAAATTTTGGCCCCACCCACAGTTCCGGCGATGCAAGCGTGCATGCGTCACTGAGAGCAGTGGGAGAGCGTTGGACGCGAGAATTCGACCGGATTGCACGTTGAACGCTCCTCAGCGGCCAGGGCGACAGCGAACGTCAGGTAATGATTAATTGATCACTCGCAGACGATTCTCGCAGCAGCGATGTGTCCGGCATGGTACAAAAAAACTCCACGCACGCAAAGCAGCAGCTCTCAGTTCATGTCGTCGTCACAGCTGACAGGTCAACAGGCCAACAACGGAGCATGCTGTCAAACACGTCAGGAGACATTTCACTTGGCAGAGGTTTCGCGCTGAAGACGTTGTCCTCTTCACGACTTATCTCCGCTGTTAACAACGACCTTACTGTGGTCACAAATTGAAATTGAGATGGCACTTGATAACGATGCATCTAGCACGAAGCTGACATGCAAAGCACATTGCCCATCGAGCATTTTTCGCTTTCCTTGTAATAATTTATTCAAGGAAACCCATTGTTACGTCTTTGCAGAAACCGCGCGTTGCGTTGCGCAGCCGGGCAAAGGTTCTGAGGTATATTTCAGGTTATCAAGCGAAGTCACTGACAGCCTGTGAGTGAAAAACGAAGATTTCCGAAGAAAACTCGTCTCACAGGTTTGCTTCCTGCCTTCGCGCTAATGATTCAAGGCATCCTGATCAAGGTTTTCGATCCATTATTATTACTGAGCATTCTCTGCGTAAAACGCGTGCGGGATTAAAAATTTGGGTGCAAAGTAAGACCCATTGTAGCCGGATCACTCCTGACAATTGCTCACTTCAGAAAATCTTTGTTAAAACTCATACGACGCATTGTCCCAATGAATAAGGAACGTCAGGTTTGAGTAACAGTGGCGCTGAATTAATCGTAAGTGAAAGTCGCATCCAAACACATCATCATTAATTTTATCAATCTTTTGCGCAACTTCCAAGGTGACGTCTCATTTTTCAGATTCATTTTTTGTTTGAAGTCGCACGTCCTGCGAAAAATTTTTGGCATTCCTTCTGTAAGTTATTTCGGGACGTTTTTCGGCAAAATCAAATTCTGAACTGTAGAATAACCTGCTTGCACATTTGGGTTTTCTACACCAGTTGAAACCCCAAACGCCTGGTAGGCTCATAATAAATACTACGGCCAAAGCAAACGATACAACTGACATCTTGCAAACGTTTCGATAACAACTGTTATCATCTTCTGTGCAGGCTCACTTTAAAAAAATTCACCTGATAGGTACTTACGGTTATTTGAAAACGTTTTGGCCATCATTGCAGGAGCCTAATGAATCGCATTCAAAAAATGTTCTTTAGCTTCCTCTGATAGGCCACCACAAAATATTTTGAGCAACCTACGAATCGAATGTTTGTTAAACTTGCTGCTAATTCTTCCAAAACTAGTACACTGGGCATTGGGCAGCACGATCTCAGTGCATACGTGATCAGCTAGTAATCATTAGGGTCAGTTTTGACAATAAAGTTAACTTTTTGCTAGTAAGCTTGAGTTATTTAAGTCCATAAAATTCAATTTTCAAATTTTAAGGTAATAAAGTCACTTCTTCTGACAAACTTTGTACTGGTGGGACAAACTGATACTTTTCAACTTTTTGTCTTAGTTTGCAACCTTTGGCGGGGCAAACCAGGTAATTGCTCCCTCTAAATTTTCAAAAACATTTTGAAAGCACCAACACTGCTAGTTGCTAAGTGCAACAAGTTGCAATCATTCCCCCCCACCCCGAACAGTTCAACCGGTTGCGGCCATGGCTGTGTCTAACCCGCGGTCCAGGAGATGTACAGTATGTGCTGTTACGTGTCGTGTGACATATTATGGAAATGCAAAGTAAAAGTCAGTTGGCGACGTTAATATTGTTTGCTGAATCGCAAACACGGCTAGCAGCACAGTGGTTGAGGTTACGTATCTCACTCTTTGGTGTGGAATGAGTTCAATTAGAAACGAAAAGCACATCGTTGAATGCCTCAAGATATCTGTTTCTAGCATTAATAGCATTTAACGCAATAATTCAGCGAAACGTTGATTATATTCGTGGTCCACCGGGGAGAGAACTAAACTTATTCCTTGCATGGAGTAGCTGGTCTCACTTCAGGTGTTGCGCATCGTTTTACTACTTAGTACAACAGTATCCACTAGTGAGTCCCAACCTGGTGTGCAAGGGTGTAGGCGCGGGAAGTAAACGTAGGAACGTTAGGAGGCATTGCCCCCTTTTATTGCCGTTGACCCTGCAGCTAACGCTACAGATTGAAAGTATGTTACGCAACAAGCCTAGAAACATCTCATATCAGTTATTTGTACTATTTCCAACTGTAACCACGTGGACCAAAAGCAACGGCATTGTTCAATCACTTGATGCTGCAAGCTGTCTTGGAGCAAAGCGAAACTCATTCCGTCTTTTCTTATCTCATGCTGCACGACATATGATGGCAGAAGGCAAAATACTAAAATATTTGTATCCCAGCTGTTTCGTGACCCATGTATAGCACATTTATTGTATGACTGTGCTGTGAAAGTCATATCTCACTTTTAAGATGTTGATCAACCGAAAGCGTAGCCAGGGAGGTCCAAGGGTGCCATGCCCCCAAAATGTTTAGCGTTTCTTGTCATTTTGTGCTTTGGGACGCGGTGTTCAAAACAAAATACTGTTGCTCGCTTAAAGTCAAAAGATTTGGCCTCCAACATTTTGGGCTGGCTACGCCACTGTGATCAACTAATACCAAAAGTCGAAGCAGCAACTGTTGAAAACAAAACATGACAAGTAAATGTTGCTGATACAGGCATGGGCGTCGGAAGGATTTTTTCCAGGGGGGGTCCAGTAGGGGATTTTCCCAAAATTTTTTCCAGGGGAGGCTAAAAATGGTGAAATTTGGTTTTTACTCCTCGAAATTGAAAAAACAACCTTTTTTTGCTGATAATTTCAAAATCCAGGGGAGGCTTACTCCCCTTCCGACGCCCATGGATGCAGGTTGCCTTCATCGATCTTGCCACAGGGTTTTAATAAACTGGTTAAATGCTGCCTTCCATCACGCAGAGAATGTACTTGAAGTGAAAGCGATTGTGGAAAGTTTTGAAGTGTCTGGCAGGGTTGGCAGATATTTTCTGTTGCTTAAGACCAAAATCTTTACAAAAATGGCCAAGAAGGTTGTTTCTGGAAAAGTTATGGCCATAAATACAAAACGTTTAACTATGGTACTTTATATAATCATAGGAGACTCAAAATGTTTGGAAGGCAGTATATGTTTTGCAGAAAAAAAATCTGGTTTGGCCAAGAAGTAAGTTTTGACCCTAAAACAGCAATTTCACCCATGAATTGCGTGTTACAACTTGTCTTTCTTTATGTATCTTAGTAACACTCACAACCATACATTAAACGCTGTTGTAGATAAATCAAATTCTTCAAATCTGCCAATTTGTGTTAAAAAGTTCGAAATTAACTTTTCAGTCCAACAACAATAACAACGCCAGAATTCTCTTGATCTTGTGCTCCAAATATACGAACAAGAGATGAAGTCCATGAACAGCATAAAGTTGATAATCATTATCACATGCTGAAAACCATGATGTAAGTCCGCATGTATGAACGAAAGCGTAGGAACACTTGCGAGCATACAGTGAGTCATCTGAGAGGTCCGATTGCAACTCTTGTAGGCTGCAAAATCTACTGACTGCAATGGCTTAATAAGCACGACACACTTCAAAACGTCTCCGCTCCAGGAAACCTCTACGCTCCTTTGTGGAATTGTTGTCAATTAACGGGGAACCAACCACACCAATCCCTGCAGCTCTCCAATCCTTCACTCCCGCATTCGGCCCGCAACCACCAGGCTGCGACCTCTCCAGAAATGCCTGGGTTCAGCTCAACCGCCTGAGGACCGGTGTTGGCCGATTTGGGGCCAACATGAAATAATGGGCCTGTGCGGCTCAGATTTGTGTGAATGTGGCAAGGTGCAGACTGCACACCACATCTTGCATGATTGCACCAAGATCGAACCTCCGTGCCACATCGATGAGGTGGACAACCCTGCTATTTTGGAATACCTTACCTAATCAAAGTTCTGACCAACATGTATTCCTGTTCATGTATACCAGTGGTTCTCAAAGTGGTCGATATCGACCCCAGGGGTCAATTGGACCATCCAAGGGGTCGATAAATAGTCACGGGGTCGAATGGGGGTCACTGAATGGCCAGGGGGTCAATGAATAACTGCTGGGGTCTACTGGAGCAATGAAGCCTCCGATTCAAACTTATTGTTAATCGGGCAAGTAATGCAAACGGCATTTTTCAACATATCAAACAAAAGCTGATCAAATCTCAGCTACAGTAGTTTAGAAGTAGATTTGATTCGAGTAGTTTTATATTAAACTACGGGGTCTACCGAAAATTGTATACTTTAATTGGGGGTCAACGTGCAGAAAAGTTTGAGAACCACTGATGTATACGAAAAAAGTAAAATCTAATCAACAACGCAACATGCTTCCACTATAACGTATTATCAGTCACACAGCTGAGTACAGCAATCTTCAGATACAAGTGTAGCAGCTACCTATGGTAACCATAAAACTATCACTGACTGAAACACTTGTACAAAATGCACTGACTGCAAAGGGTACCGTTACCACACACTTCAAAATATAAGGTTGAAGTAACATAGTGTTATTTTAACTGTGACATGAAGTCCGTCCAAAAAATACAAATTACAAGGTTGAAGTACCATAGTGTTAATGTAACTGTGACAGGAAGTCCGTCCAAAAATACAACTGTGACATGAAGTCCGTCCAAAAAAAAAAATACAATTGTAGAGTGACAAACTGCAAAAATTGCCAAAATATGGGCAAATTTTATAAAATGGCCAAATGTGTTTTTTCATGGCCAACGCACTTCAAAAGTGGCCAAAACGTTTCATGGCCACTCTGGCAATCCTGCTATCTGGGATAGCAGGATTGCCAGAGTTACTCAAGCAAAAATCAGCTTGCAAACACCTGGATTCGCTGTTCTGCTTCTCATAGTTAGAGACCATTGCGAGTACATTTTTATGCTTACAGAAATGATGGAAAGTGCCAAGGGAACATGACTTTCAAGGCACTTGCGGTATTAACCGTTACATTAAAAAATGCAAAACAATGACATTTCCAAAATAATACGGAAAGGCCACATTCCACAGTTCGCTTCAACATAACAACCCCTCAACCCCTTCATTGGAAAGACGTTGGTGTATCCATTCTGCGAAAGCTTTTAGTCAAGGACAAAGACTTTACGGTCGAAATGTCGCTGCATGACTTTACATTTTAATTCGTGCACCTGGTGGATGTTTCTGTGGATTGTGGAGTCGGCGGCTTGTACAGACGCGAGCGGATGAATATGTGGTGAGGATTGTTGTCATGTCCTTCAGTGTTCGTTTCAGTTAAAGAAAAAATTTACAAACCATTTACTGATTTGATCACTTAGTCGATTGTTTGTTAAGTCAACTGAATATTTTTGAATATTTACGTCAGAATCTTTGCCCTCCCAATGAAGTACTACTGCGTATAGGCGTGGAAAACGATTCAAAATCTGTGGTGTAGGTAGATTATAAGTATCGTGCTCTGCTTGGAACAGAAAGAAACGAACATAAACATTTTTCTTTCAAGCATCAGCAACCAACCGTAATTTTTTTTTCATTGCTTGCCGGTGATGCCACGCTTGGTCAAAAACAAATATACGTTTCGAGAGGAGTAACTAGCGTCGGGAACATAACCTGACTTAAATCACATCGGACACTGTAAAATCATGAAGCACTTCGGGAGCATCGAACTGAACAATTGGTCTGCTGTCCGGAACAGAGACGTGGTTACTCAAGTGGCCATGCATGCAATGCATAGAAAGAACTGTTGCTGCAATCAGAGCAGTCTGGAACGCCCCCCTCCCCAGAACAAAGCAATAGGGGTACCACGCCGCGCAAGCATTCAGTTTAGCGCGAAGTAAAGTGCTCGAAAAAGTTTGAAATTTTAGTCCGTTTCACGGCTTACGCAAATGCATGCCAGACAACGATGATCGTAACTCTCCTTCCGACATTTCTCGTGAAATGATTTTCCTGTCGCGTCATTTTCGGAGCTGCCCTGCACGCAAGTGAGGTTGATGAAAAATTAATTGCATTGCTGTGCCGTTTGCTCTGAATGGAAGTGACAGCAGTCAACAGTAGGACGGTGACCCAGTGGCGCTGCCAGAATGAGCCCGAAGAGGCCATGCCCCCCATGAAACAAACTTGCCAAGATTTTTACTAGTGTTTTGTATCAAATTTTCAACTGTTACAAAAAACGTCAGTGACTGACGACACCATTGACTGGCCCCTACCGAAATAAATTCTTGGATGCGCTACTGCGGTGACCAAGTGGAAAGCAAGAACTTTGCCGCTAAAATGGTAAAAATACTGACATTTCGGTGAACGCATTGGTTTTGCGAGTTTTTTCTACACCACAGATGTATGTGCGAGGAATAATTTTACCTCATCTGGAAACTCCAACAGCTGACTGTCACCTCGGCCAGCGCAGGAGAGGTTTTGAGGCGCGAACATTACGTCGCGAATGGTTAAAAGCACCACCAGAAGAGCACACAGCAAAGTTACAAGAAAGTCCGCTGCGAGGAAAATCCGGTTTTCACGCAACTAAGTGGCACTGGAAACTCGCGAAGACCAAGTTCAAACGTGGCCCTCCACTTTTACGATAATTGCAAACAACCAGCTCCGTCTGTGACGTCATCGAGACACGTAGATGCGCTATAGCTCAGAAGCGAAGCGAAGTGCTCAGCCAGCAAAGCAAACATGCATTAAATAAATTTTGACAAGGTTTCTTTGGAGTTTGACCGTCGCCGATGCCGTGCAACGACTTCATACCGTCCAGTCTACAATCGTGTATTGCTTTGTTCTCTTGACTACCACGCCTCTTCCCTCCTAATGCACAGTGCAGTTTCGTAGTTGGGGAGAAAAGCAGGCATTTCGTTTTTTTTATCTCCGCATTTGACTGCTTGTAAGCTCAATGTACGCTGCCCGCGATTACAGCAAGAAATACTTGTGCACATGCGAATTCACACCAAAAGCGACTTTATCCCAAGACACATTTTATATCAAGAAGTACCTCTTATTTCGACGTAATAAAAGGGAGTAAATAACAGCTTGTTTTGTGACGGCGAGCTTATTAATGAACTGTTCTACGTGACAGATACGGTGACAGTTTCAAGATATCAAATCTGAGCTTCCTTAATCTACCAAAAAATCAATACTCAGTGGATAATTTCTAACATGATTATCATCTGAATTTTTTTATTTTCTGGATTTGATTATTATCTGAACTATCGTCTTCGTACGCATAGAAGCAAAAGCACTTCACAGAGATTGTTTTCAGTTTTGTTAAAAACAGTCACTAATACCTGAAAATTGGTGGCTCGCTTTGTCAGTTCTCTATCAAATGCGAGAGGTCAATGACGGTGTCGCTTGTCACAACGTGACCCAAGACACTTAAAAACCTCACTCAGCGTCCCGAGCGCAAAACATGTCAACAAGATGCGACGAAAAGCGACAGTCGTAACGCCTGTCCCCGCACCAACATAATCGCGCGGCCAATCTGGGGGTCTACGACAGGGGTCCAGCGTGGTGACGTAGTGTTTATTTTACACAATGTCGCACAGCTGATGGTCGGTTGGAGTAAGTGTAACGGATATTGAAGGAGGGGCGTTACTCGATCGAACATATCAGACATATGTCGTGGACACAAGGTTAATTCCCGACGCCGTCACATACTTCAATGTGCAAATCGCGTGCACCAGCTTTGGTCACTTTCAGGTCCAGCCGAGCTTTCGGTCGATCATCGAGACGCTGGGATCGGCTGCGGTTTCGAAGCATCGAGCAAATAAGTCTGGTAATTTTTCACTGCTACCCGGCGCGCCAGGATTGAAGGCTCGGACCAAGCTGGCGTGCTGGATTTTGCAAATCAGAAAACATTACTTTCTGAGGAGGAAAAAAACGGTTTCTCCTGTTGCACGTCATATTGCACGGAAAGTTGCTGCTGAGACGTAAACACAATGAGCAGAATTTTTATTCATCATACGTTCTTAGCGCGCTGCGATATCATGCCGTTTCTGGTAGTGGTATATCGAACTTCTCACAGTGGAAAAGGCAGTCTGACTGTTTGTGAGTCCACGGCCTAATGAACAAAGGATTGCAGTTTCAGCTCTTTCAAGGAAACAACAGGCACAAGCGCTATTAGCAAACAAATCGATATGCATCAAAGTTTACTTCAATCAAATGCTTGAAGTTATTGGTCTCGTAGACATGCTTTGTTTTGATCTTATTGTCGGCATTTTCTCTTGTCCTTCCGCGTATGCTCTTTTAGAAACGACTTGGCTACGCAGCACATTAACAAAGGCTTTTTCAAATCAAAGGAAAATTGCACAGGTTTAGACATTATCTGCATTCTGGGTTGAAAGATGATCGTATGAATTTACGAGTGTCAATGACCTTGAGCAGCCACTACGAAATCCATGCCATGCTGGACAAAGTACCTTGTTTCTCACTAAGAAGCTGTTTTCAGTTGTAGTAAAAGAGTTTCTCAAAGAGTTTGGAAAAGTGGGATAATAACGAAATAAGCCCATAATTGGAAGGATTGTTTATCACCAGGTTTATGTATAGGAATTACTTTGGTCAATTTTAGATATATTTGGGAAAACTCTGATCGAATTGCAATGATTTTAGATGTTGGCCAGATATGATGTAATGATGGTTAATTTGTTTTATCATTTAGACAGGAATTTCACAAAAGCCATTTTGTCGATTTAAGGCTATTTATTTGAGAGTTAATATCATGAGATAAAACGGGTGTCAGAAATAAAGTCTTTTAACTAATGGCTCATTTTGACCTCTACCACTGAACGAAGAGTAAATCATTAACGCTGAGTTAACAACTCAGTGACAAGCAGCGAGAAACCACAAAAAATTTTGTTGCGATTATTAGTTGTTTCGGAAAACACGTATTTTGGTCAATCCAACATGCTTAATTATGTCATCAAGGTTGCATGGCAATACCTCGCTGTTACGGCACAGTCGCAGGTACAACCTGTGTGTTGTGACTGTCGACACAAAAACAAACTCTTTGCATCAAAAGGAGTTTCTTGCAACGTTCCTTATCCTTGCATAAACTCCGGTATCTTGTGCAGCTGGTCCATAAGCAGATCGCTGCCGCAGACTCTGAAACGCCGTATTTGTCCCCACCGGTCGCAGGGGAAGCTTGGTTTGCATTTTTAGGCACATTGCACCGGCGCTGCTGCAAAACAACTACGGAGTACAACGGTCTGCTCCGAAGAGGTAGCCCGTGCGGCTGGATTTGCACAGATCGTAAGTACGTTTCTCCAGCGACCACCGATGCCGTGGAAAAAGCAGACCACGAAAGCGGACGGCGAGTTCCAACGCTGAACGACTTGCGCGAGGTTGTCTCACAGCTTCGCCGATTCGTTCCATTCACATAACCGCGAGAGTTGGACTCATTTAACCCTCCTTATCCCCACGAGGGCGCAGGTCTGCGTAACGAGAGCTGACGCCGTCGCCATCTTTTCTCTCTCAGGCCATTATCCTGGCTAGTCATAAAACCTCCTTTTGAGGGAGTGTAATCTTTTACAGTCGCCCTACTATTGAGCAGGCCTTCCGTCTCGTTCGGATAAGACATGGCACGTACGTTCTCGTCCTACATCGTAGCCGCCAGACGAGTCACGTAGCGCGGGACCTTTGTCTATCTGAGGGACCTTGCTCGCAGACAAAGGGCTGGGGTTGACGAACGTAAACACGCAAGAGGCGTTCAGAACCGTTTCCGCAAGAAATACACCGGGGAAGCTAAAATGAAGAAAAACACAGCATGGGCATGTTTTTCTTTATTTTTCATATTCATGTTATGTCTGGAAACTGTGACGTCGGAGATTGGCGGAAGACAAGCGCAAAAAATATTTTTTATAATTGAAAAGTAACGATGTACGCTACAAATAAATTTGACTTAAAACACTTATTATTTCTTTTCCAAAATCACCTGCAGCCGCAGCAGCTGGACGAACGTGTAAAGTGTGGCTTTGGGGAGGCTGGTTGTCGTTCCCCCATAGTTTAAGGGTATCTGGACAAAACAGACTTGAAAGAAAATGAGGAAAAATCTGCAATGATTGCGCAGGCGCAAACGGATATACTGGAACAACGCTGATAAAATTTTCAGTAGCTTGAAAAGACATTCGCGGCGAAACTCCCGAGAAAGTTTTAAGATAAAATCCGTTTTCCACGGAAAAGTCCGCCAAGGCACGTTTGCGACGGTTGTAACATAACCTAGATGGGGGGATGCCCCGACCACGAATGTCAAAAGTTTGGATCAGCCTCAAGCGCAGGGTGGGCTTTTGGGGAGATGGGTGCTGGGGGAAAGAAAGGTTTTATTGGGGAAGCGTTTTCAAACCCTGCTTCCGAAGAGAGCAGTTTCACCGCTGAATCAAAAAGATATCGTAGATTTAAACTTTGATCTCGTATTTTGTTCGCAAGCAAAATATACGGATCAATAGTAACAAGATGCATTTACCATCAAGTTTTTTTGCAACACCAAGGACCTCACTGCTGTCGTTGGAGTTTCCTCAATGCCATGCTGGCACTTATTTCAGCAACCACATCAATGCTTTCAAAGAAATTACACTGTTGAGAATTGGTCTATAAAATGAGTACTTGAAAAGAATTACCGATAGGTGTGCGAACACGTTGGTTTTGGTGATGGAAGCAGAAAACTAGCCTAAGTGCTGCATTCAAGTGGAGTAATTTTTCAAAGGTTGTTTTTGATGAAATTGACCACATGGCTGTGAGTATCACAAGAACTGAGGGCTCATAAAGATTTTAAACAGTAAGGAAAACGTTGCTCGTTTCCCAATTTTTGAAAACATTCTATTTAGCTGAAGTGAAATTATTGTGACACAGGAACCCTTAAACGTCACATGGCGTTATCGACTGGCACAGAGGTCAAACACCCCACTCAATCGATCAAAGCCTCGGAGAGGCCGCTTCTTACGAATAACATTTCTTTGATTTCGGCGTAAAAAACACAAAATGCCCGTTTTCCAGCTGTTGTCACTTGAGTTTAACATTGCACTCTACTACAGATGAAACGCAAGTTTGCTTGTAATGTCGGAAATGTCAACTTTGTCACAAGTGCAGCGTGAGGCCGTGTAGCAACGTCTTCGATCGCTGTCAGGTGGTCTAAGTGTAGGCGTGATTGTCCAGGCAGAATTTAAGTAGAACGAGGGCGTGGTTTTTGTAAAACAGCGACGTAATCGTCATGAACTTCTGGCAGAACACCGTGAGTGACGTTGTGCACTGGAGCATAACGCTAAACTATTGTCTTGCGTGATCCCAAAAATCAGGAAATTCGAAAGGACCTAGCTGCTGGCCAGCGGTGTCGTCTGATTGCGAAGCTGTATTGCCATTACTCACACTAATCCGATGTACGTCGAGTGATAAAGATATTTGTATTGCTGCTCAACTACACCTCTTGTCCACTGAAAGTTTTGTAAGGCGCCAGTATCTTTGCAGAAAACCTATACCCGGATCAGGTGATTCGGGGCAGCCGGTTTTACTTGATTCTGACTTTCAGACATTCCCAATGCAGCCATTTTTCACATTTTGCTTGATTCACTGAATCTGGTCAACACCCTTTATGCGAGATTCTATTTGAATAAGGACTGAGGATGCGTAATTTTACGTGAAATCGATTTCCTGTTAAAAATTTGCTGATCGATTCCTTGCTTACACCCATCGTGGAAAGTACATACCTTTATGCGAGCGTGAGACATTTCATGCAGAGGGAGGCACCCACGCGTCTTCATTCTCCACTGCTGGTAAGATAATGCTACTGAACCCTTTATCAATGCAAGCAAACAAAAACCTTGTGAGGCCTTTTTTCATTTTTTACAAACATCAGTGCAGTGAGCGCCATTCACCTCAGACGCCATCGTAAAACAGTCAAACGAAGGCATTTGCCGCTGGAGAGCCATATCAATGTACCCTTGTATCGCAGAAACGCACAAGAGCATAACAGCTTGCCGTGTTTGCCACAAGCAGTTGTCTTTCAGGCATTAAGAGATTAGGCGGCAAAGATTCAGCTTTTGGCGGAAAACGGTTAATCTGTCTGCCGAACGGACCCCAATTTCAGTTCGTTTTCCAATGACGGACGGAATCCTTCCGATGTTAAGTTCGTTAAGTAGAAAATAAAACGTCAAGCGCATGTCTGGCAATCGATACAAATGAAGACAATTGACAGACAGCGCTGGATGTAGTTCGCCGCTCATTTGAATATACGCCTCTAAAGGCAGACGTCCGACATTCGAAGCATGACGTCACGTTCGGAGAGCGCCGCTCGAACAACCCCGCATCAACTTGGGCCGCGACCATGAACGCACAAGATCTCACGCTCGACTTCACAGCAAGCCAGACTGCTGAAAGCGTCTTAGCAGTTTGTTTGGCAATAATAGTCACAGCAGTAACGCACACCAAGCGAATCAATCGCAATTTATTTGCACAAGGAAACTAGACACTTCTTCAGCCCTTATTCAGCAACTGACAGCTTAGAATCCTTACGTCGGGTCCCGGCAAGCGCTAAAACAGCGTGTGTAGAAAGAAGGACACTCTACCGATCAATGAAATCGAACCGTTTTGAAAACACGTCTGGAAGCACGTCCGCTTTCAGCCGGTCCATAAACAACAAGCGTTCCAAACAAGTAAGTTGTTCCCAGACACAGCGAGACACTTGGCGGTGGTACGGAACAGGTCCGACGCTTTTTCATTTAGGCATTTGCAAGAGCTCTCAAGCGAGCGAGTTGTTTGGGTTGCGTCGAGGTCAGATCAGGCTGCTGGCGACAAATCCAGACGTCACCGACATTGCAACGTCTGCTGTTGCGACAGCGAATAAAGGACCAGGTGACATCGCCAGACTGTGACTCGACACGCGCGACTCCAGGGGTTAATGTGTAATTTCGCCGGCTGTGATGACGACTGCCGCGCGGGAGGGACTTTTCGTTGGCGACTTGCGAACACAGCCGCGATTCAACGCTGTCGACGCGAAACGTCCGGAAGTGAACCACGCAACCTCACTGCGACAAAGAATGCAGCAATGACAGAGCGCTACTCTTCACAAGGGAGATGAACAAGGAATCAATCGCAAATTTTTAATAGGACATTGATTTCACGTAACACTACGCATCCTCAGTCCTGAAATATTTTTCAAATAGACCAGTGGTTCCCAACCATTTTTGATGCATTCCTCCCGTTGCTCATTTCGGAACTTTTCATTCCTCCCCGTGTTCGGGTTCGTAGTCTATTGACTACAATTGGAGCAGTGGTCTTTATTGACGACAATAACTTGATTAATAAATGTGGGACAAAAACTATTTGTTGTCAAATCATGGCACCAAAGTTTGTCAACAAAAACGTGTGATAGTCCATTAGATAACATACGCATATAAAGTGATATAATTGAAAGGACCATTGCAAACTTAAAAAAATACAACACTCGCAATGAGTTGGTAACTTAACTACAAAGTGGAAATTCCTCCCCTGAACTCATGAAATTCCTCCCTGGGGAGGAATTCCTCTCCGGTTGGGAACCATTGAAATAGACGCTTAACCACACAACAAAATAATCACGGCGCAAGTACGACTGAGAAGTCAAACTACTCGCTTCAACGTTTCGTAGGAAATCGAACAAAACTTGACTATTTGGCTTCAGTTATCTTAAAGTTACTTCTACTTAACTCGAAGCACAACTAGCTGCAGGAAATTGCCAGAGAAACAACGAGAGAACCATCGTGAAAGTCTGCATTGCGCCAAGCACTTCTTGGGCGAAAAAAAGTCGCCTTGGTTTTGATTTATGAAAGTTGAGGGCGTTCACCACAAAAACAGCCTGTCAGAGCGAGGGACAGTGGCTTGAAAGAATTTCTGCTGGTATTTGTTGATCGGTTCGCGTAGGTCCGTATCGGTGTCACATCAGCCTTCTGTTGGTTCAGGCGTCTGCTAGAAAGGAAAAGAAAGCAGCTTTGCGGATGGACATTAGGGCGAAGACGCTTTTCGCTCCGTTCCGATCTTATCGTATTTGGTTGTCGTCTCCAATCCTAACGCGGATACCAACCAGCAAGGTCAGCTGCGGACGGGGGGTGTTGGTCTTGTTTGCTTCGTTCGGATGTTGTTTGGATCTCTGCTGAAGGGAAGCCAGAACTTGCGCGAAGCTAACTTGTCGCACAGCCGTGAATTCCGGCAGCCAGGGCTCTCGCGCTATTTTGAAGCACAGACACAAGTTGGTGGGTGAAGATGTTATTGAAGATAGATCATCCAAAGTCACGAACATGTTGACTTTAATGTACCTGGGCCATCGTTAGGCCATTGACAAGCAGCAGCTAATTGCTGAAGCGATGGGCTTGAGAAGGGTAAAATTTAGATACAGAAAAGAAGGGTAAGAAAAGTGCAACCTCCCACAATTTTTGTGCGTAATGATGCAATCCTTTGAAGAATCTGCGTTTTTATTAGAAATACACAAAACGTGACTAATGAGACAGAAATGCTAAGTCTGTCACTTGAACGGTGAAAGCGCAGTTGAGTAATATTTCGCCCGTTAAGCAATTGCTTACATATTTCAGCACTGAGGGTGCGTACGTTTAAATATTTGCTGATTGGTTCAACTGTGTCACCTTTGCAGAGTCTTGAACACAGATATGTGAAAGTTTGAATCATTGCAAATAGAAGATAACAGAACCCAGTCGGTCAATGCTTTGATAACATGCAGCAAACCTTGAGCTTTAAATTTGTTGTTTAGATTGAAATGCAAACACCACACCTTGTCAGTGCCTACGAAATAACTGGATACTTGACGAACAGAAGTGACGAAAAACGTACTCCCTTCAGTACTTTGTCGCAGCACAAAGCAAACATCACAGACACAACTTGCAAAAGTTTTGTGAGATTTTTAGCAGCAGTCCGCGATTAAAGAATTTTCTGGGGACCGCCGTGTGCTTTTTTGCGAAAAACAACCTTGCTGCTCGACCCCACCCTGTCTCGCTGCGCACGTGAGCGCACGCAGGTACACACTCCCCGGTATCAGATACAGGTGAAAAGGCTTCCGATCCACCGTGGGCGTGGAAGGGGCCGGTCTGATAAAAGAGGTGTTGGCAAAGAAGTCCGACATCGCAAAGGCAAAAACCCTATGTACATTTCAGTGCTGTGAAAAGCGGAGAGTGGCGGTACACGGCCATGACGTTCAACTGCAAGTCTGGAAACGAAGCACAGCACTGTAACTCACACAAACACTTGGGTTTCAGGCGAAACATGCGATTGGTCCAGGGCGCAAATCGTTGAAACACGCTTGGCTCTGCTACGTGGGCCTTGGTTATTTTCCTACGATTTGAGGAAATTGACCCCCTTCACTTACGCACGAACATTAATAGTGTCTTTTCGTTGACGCATGCTTAAAACTGTGTTCAGATTTCGGGACTGATTGCGAGTAACGATTCACTCAAATATTTTTCTTTTGTTGCAGTTAGAGATCCATTGCAAGACGTTGCGTTTATAAGTGACCCGGATGTTGAGGGATTTCTTTGTTCGTCCAAGTTTTGCCACGCAAGGAACAAAACCAGGTCCTCAACACGCGTTTGACAATCTCCTGCAGCGACGGCAGTGGATACCGGCCTGACAAAACTCACTTCGTAAGTCGAGCTTGGACTCAGCACGCCGCGCTATTAATCACAAGTACAGCTCCATTTTCTACGAACAACACCTTCAACATAATGCCGCGTCATGCTTTCAGCTTCAAAATGTTCTACAAAAACAAGTGTGATTTCCAGCAGTGACGTAACAAACAACTGGCGTGACCGGGAAAGCAATAAATTCGTATTTTTCCGCACACAAACTTTGACATGTAGCCTAACAGCTCCACCTCTGGTGGTTTCATCTTCGGGTACTTATTTTACACTCCGCAATGAATTGCAGGCAACACCAGTAAAGCAATCCCACGCCACGAAAGTATTAAAAACCTTTCCCTTGCGCAAACTTTGCACCTGTGTTCGGGAAGGCCTCTTTTACAACGTTTCTTTGCATTTCGAAGTGTGAAAAACACAGAGGTTTGAGCAAATATGGCCGATCACGTAAATTAAAAGCACGTAATGTTTCCATTCAGGAATGCAACAGATTTGAATTCCTGAATCGGAATGACCTTGCTGCATACGATTCGAGGGTGATGGAAAGTTTTCCGCAGTAAGCAGTGAGTATTGTCCGGTAATGACGATGCAGCCAGAAGTTCACGAAGCAAGTACAAGTGTCACTGCGCGAGAAACGTACGGATTCTTTCTCATGGTCTCGACCTGCCAAACATCTGTTCAAGGTGGACACGTGCGTGTGAGGGGGGATATTTTAGGGTCCTGTCCGATTAGTGGGTGGATTACGTCACACATCCGTTCCTTAAACGAATTCGCGTGGCTGAGTCATGACGTCATCTCCGGGCCAACCAAAACATGCGGAACAACTTCGAACACACTGAGGCTGTCGGTAGTGGGAGGTTTTGGCGTTTGAATCGAAGCATAAGGAACGGGACCCCCTTTTTAACAACACACTGTAAAAGGTAGGACAAACAACGGGAAATTTGTTTCCTTCTTTCGTCTGCCAGAGTGGTTTCGCTACAACGCCTCATATTGCAGTTACGGAACATGTCTTCGTCATTTGCAGTTCCCCCCCAAAATAAAACAACGAAACCCTGATGGCGCAACTTTCCGGCAGCAGACAAACTAACTAACCCTTTATCCCCTGAAAACTGAGTCAGCTTAAATGTGAGTTGGTTACTGAGGCGGTCTGAGTTCCTCTGCAGATGCCTCACAAGCAGCATGAACTCAAACAAGTCCCCGGTACCTCCACGAGCTTCGAACACCTGGTCTCGGATCAGTCAGCACAAAATGTTTTGACACTCACACTAGCAGAGAACTCTTCAACAACCACGTTGATGACAATACGCACGTCCTGCCGACGTCAGTTGGCGTTGAGCAGAAAAGGCTTTTTTTTCACTGCCACACAAGTTGGTAGCAGCCGTCATCGCATCACACGTAGAAAGAACGCGCTTGGAATTGCCGGAGGGTTCTCGCTTCCAGATAATTTTCAGTCTGACGCAAAATCAGACGCAAACAAAATAAACCTGAACAGTCACAACGTCGTCTTTCTTTTCGCAAAGCAACTCCCGATTTGTCCGCCCTGACGTCACCATGACTTAATCGCTGTTTAGCGGCTGAAGTGAAATTAATCGTACATCAGCAAAGAACAAGTACAGGCAAGCCCGTTACAACGCTGTTGCTGACATCATGCAGTGCCATATTAAGCATGCCTGTCGTTTCAACAAGGTGGAATTAAAGGCACATCAGGTACCTAGTTTAGTGCTACGACATACAACAACTGTTTACACGGCGTATATCATTCGATGTGGTGCTCGAGGCATTTTCACGATCTTTTGGGCTCCACATACGGCGCCCTACGTAGTGCATACCTTATAGGTCGCCGTTCGCCATTCGGTTCAGCTAAATCTATTCAGATTTGTGCTAAATCTGTCCGATATAATTTTTTTGCGCACGGCACCCTATAATACCTGACTAGGCGTGTGCAAGGCAAGAGTGAAACCGATGTTGTTTCCGTATTGGGGAGGGACTGGAAGCAGTGCTGCCAGGGCGTTTTTTGAACAAATACCAAAACATGCTAATCTGAAGAGAACTACGTCTAAAACAAGTACAAATCATTATTTATTGTTATTTTACCACACGAAGTAGCAATCACACAATCGTTTTGTGTAAATACCACGAACCTTTTAATTGATGAAGTTCATACATTCGTGCTTCGAGTGGAAAACTTGATCAAGTGAAAAAACGTGTTTTTAACGCAATTTGTTTCACAATAATTTCAGATGCACACGCTGACTGCAAGATGTGCAAAAAATTCCTTAACTTACCATGCACTGCACATTGCACGGGGGCGATCAACAAGCATTGTTTCAATATAGAGGCAAAAATGTTCGCATTTCCTATTTCATTCGTCACAAGAGGACACTTACGTACAATAAAACCAGGGGTGTACAAAATTTTGCTTTTGCCGGCCGCATTACTTTTATTTATATGAAGTACGGCCGCCAATGAATTCGAGTTATATTTATGAGACACGTTTAGAATAGGTTTTATCCGGTATATGTCATTTACTTTTGCCTAAAAGTATCATAAAATGTCAAATCGTGTCGACTGCTTTTCTTGCCTTGCGTTTGTTTGTTTTGCTTCAATATTCACCAGCACGTCCGCCAAATCTTATATTTTAAATCACATGTGGACGGCCGCAAATTTCATTGTGGAAGGCCGCATGTTGTGCACCGTTGAATAAGACAAACCTAGAGCTCTTACTACAGCGATAAAGTTCGTCAAATTTTTGTGGTTTAATATTTTATAATTTTGCCAAAATTGGGGCTTGCCAATTTTTTTGCGTAGAGTAACTCTTCGGAAACCAAAAGCTTTTCGGATGATTTCGCCGATCTCAAAACAACTCCAGAAGCGCTACCGACGGCCTTCCGCAAACTAAAGGCGGAAAACTGCCAACCTGGCTGAGACCTGCATGTCTTGCGAACCGTGAACTGCCGTTATATTTGTTCTGCTTTTTGGTCCAATAGACTATTATAAAAAAACATTACTTTATCCTCCTCTGAAAACATGAGGTTAAAATCTTTAGGCAGTCTACCAACCCAACTTCGAAAACCTTCCATCAACGCGTCGCCAACTATTTTTTCCGCAGACCATGTAAGTCAAAGGTTTCCAGGAAGCTCTTAATTCAAAACCGGAAACCTGGTCAGTTTTCTATTAACCTCGCTCTTTCAGCGCAGTATGGAAATTAGCTTTTCAGCTGACTTGCCCTCGGGGTCGGATTTTCTTTATTGACGAGCCGGAATTTCTTCGAACACGGGAACAAACGAAAAACAGAAACGAAGGCCAGCGGCAAGAAACGATGAAAGTCGTCTTCGTTAGTCACCGCGTGAAGCTGCAATCTGCAACTCTTGGACAGGAATATTGCAAACAATTCTTTTCTCTAACCGAGATTGAGGCCCCGATGGCATAAGACATTTCATACCAATGCGCAAAAGACATCGAAGTGGAATTTGCGGTTGCTCCATGTATTTTCTAACTTTTCGAACTGTAAGTTGTTAGAAACACGAGAATGTCTATCAACGATAACTGACAGAAATTTGGTGACAGCTTTTTGTCGGTTAGTTATATCTGAGCTTGATTATGACTACCAAGAATTGGACCTTTACCAATCTCACATTGCGCGCTACCCACTGAAGCTCCATTTTCCCTACAAAGTGTTTTTCACGAAGTCTGTCATCGACGAGAAAGGTCACCACCTGTATAACGTGTTCGGGAATTGTACTTCGTTTTCCACCACATCAAAGCAACCGCTGTTATTTGAAATGGAAGAAAGAAAGGTGTATACGAAAATGTCACTTGACGTTTCACAACCGCGAAGCACTGAAGCTCATGTTTCTGTCTTTCTCAAAAAAATGGAGATCCACACCCACGTCTGCAGCGCGCTTGACGAACGGTATCCGGCCAGTGGATTTCCAGGCCGCAGGCGGTCTGTTGTCCAAGGACAAAAATTCTGTCACGTAAACTCGCTGACCAACACAATTACGCTATGTCTATTTGGATTGTGTTGAAACATGTCACAATGGGACGTTTAAGTGCGTCATAATACGCAAATGCAACGTCGCGTTGAATTTTTGCCAAGTTGCTTAAGTCGACAGGATGGAGATACATCAGTGCTTCTTAAGTTTTTTCGGTTTCGTTCACCGCTGCCATCGATCGCTGCATTTCCATTCACCCTACTGTGAATATATGTCCGATGTGACAACAACCATAGCACATCGAGTGTTCATGGTTATACCACGGTAGTTGGTCTACTTTATCCACAGCATGCTTTCCGTCATGCAGAAAATCGGCGACGATGATCACAGATGGTGTGATTGCAGACTTAACTACACAAAATCTTTTTATCGTTTCATCTGAACATGCACTATTTGAAAAGAGAAAAGGACAAAAGGAGTTTTACTAGCATAGCCATTCACGAATAATAACTGGACGGTATTGTTGCTGTTTGCACAAATATTCATGCTGTTGTTTGAAAAATCGCGGAACTTATTTGACGAACTCCGTGTTGGTCAGTAAAATGACTCCGCAGTTTTGAAGGAGCCAAAAAGTGGTTGCTACATTTAACATGCATTAAGCAGAGGGCTCGCGGCTCGATTCTTCACTTCTGAGAATAAAATCCACACTTCATATAAACATCATCCCTTTTCGCCTTTTGAGTTTTGAAGGGAACTTATCTCGGCGTTAATCTTCCTTTTTAAACCTCGTTCTTGCTGCGAAGCTGGCGTGTCCTGGACGATTTCATCCATAAATTTGTATCTACGTTCATCACAACGAAGTGTTTTTTTGTACGCATTTCGTAGGCATTCTGTAGGTATTGCCTGAGATTTAAACGGATGTTATATTTTTGAACCAATACGAAACTAGTACAAACAAATTAAATATCACAAATACGCTACTCCTGCACTTCGATTGATTAGGCCTGCACTTCGACTGATATGGCTGCTCTGATGAGTGTACGTGTGTCTGATACTCTCGAAAGTACTGCGATTCTAGCAGATAACTTTGGCACAGGACCCTCATACATGTATCACAGCAGAGATGCCACCACTCGCTGGATTAAAACACGGCATCTCTCTCGAAAATTGTATTCCATTGGGTAATAGACGCAGTTAATTGCACCATAATACGGTTTTTCTGAAGTGATAAGTTGCTGAATGCTAAGACGCAAAGTTAGAGCGCTTGAAGTTTGTCATTTTATTCACGATTGCTGATGTGTTTTGGGTAAAAAGAACAACACAAACGGATGTTATCAAAAGATACAAAAAAATAGAAATATAAATTTCATTCACCCTTTATTCACCCCTCTTGTTTCATTCACCCTTGCAAACATTTCATTCACCCTGGGGTGAACCATTCGCCCAGTTAAGAAGCACTGACATACACAAACCAAAAAACTTGCGAAATAGGAAAAATTTCGTAGGCGATCAAGCAGAACAAAAACTCTGTTGGTGTAAATGTCAGTTTAATACAAATGTTAACTATACTATTTATTGCACATTTTAAAACGTAACTGAAGGATAACATGCTATGGATACAACATGACATCAAGTTTACTGCACGCTGCTGGATTTCATCTCCGGCGCGAGAACACTCAGAAAAGAAAAAGGCTGAAGTTGTTTTCAGATAATAATTAAAGCAGATAATCCGACCTTTAAAGACGCGGTCCGAGCGAAGACAAGCAGCGCAAATCGCAGTTGGTTGGTTTTTACAAGTTTGAAGTTACAAATTCAGACGCATCTGCGATACCAAACGCAACAACGCAAGAAAACAACAGCAGACCTTATTTCAAGCTGCAGACATTGATGTACCTCACAGAACGAGCAACTGGTGCAACATTTGAGTCAAATCAACATAACAGAACATCCGCATGAGGAGTTGACATGCGCGTGCTGACCTGGAAGCGCTCAAACCCTTGGATTTTTGCGAATAATCTGAAAAGTTCGGGCAAAGAAAATGTCAGACGCAAGGGTCTGTCCACCGCAGAAACGCTTTGATGGGATTTATCTGGTGTTAACATTGCAAGAATGCGAATGGCTTCTTAAACCATGGCTTGCGACAACGGTAAACAGCAATGGTTCGGCGAACCAACCCATCCGTCGCAACCAGATGCCGTGGTTTTTCAAAGGTTTCCCACGAAAAGTTGTTCAACTGCTCTGCACTGAGTTCATTATGGAAATCATTGTCCACTGCAACCACTTTGAACCTTCTGTATGTTACGAGAATAATGCGAGAAGCATTCTGTGGCTCGAAAGAAGTTGAAAAACACGTGGGCCTGTTGTTTGGCGTAGGGTCTGAATATCGAAAGCGAACGTACGTTTCCATGTCATAACGGTGAGTTTCTTTGTCGGGTCATAATAGTAATATTGAATTACTTCTCACACGTCATAATGGCGATTCACGGTTTTTGTAAAATCTACAAGTCTAGTTAACTTTTTGATATCGTAAAATCCGCGCGAGCAGCGCTGTGGCGACTTTTTGAATTTCTGAGTCTTCAAAATGAACCATCAGGGAAGACAGCAGGCATTCTCTAAACCAGTGAATCTTCATTTTTTTCCTTGTTTTTCAACTTACGCACTGATAAAATACTATTTACTGAAAATTCCATTCGCTGAACTCCCAAGGTCCAATGCAGAGTTTAACAAACCCTTTTTTCTTCAGATTTATAGTTTAACGAATTTGTTAACATTTCTTTTCATTGAATCAGAAAAGAACAGTCAGGTTTGAAAAGCATGACCAGGTTTAAAAGTGCAGAAATTCATTCATTTCCAAACACACATTTCCTCTAGGGAGGATTGTGGGGACAGCAGCTCTGGGAGGTCCTGAAACACCTTACGTTCTTCAGCAATCTCTACTACTCCTGTAGGTCTATACCTAGCGGTTACCAAACTTTTTTGAGCACGATCCAGAATACCGAAGCCCCAAACAGCGCATGTTAACATGAAAAAAAGATTGTATGGGTGACAGCAAGTTGCTAAGTTCGTTTTCACTGTCAGCAATCTACACTTTTCTTAAGCACCTACGCTACAGACACCGACAAGCAGTGGTAGTGTGGTCCACTCTCGGTGGAACAGTGTATTTCCTCTTACTTTAGTCAATATTTCGGTGCGATTGGTGAAATTGGAGTTTTGCCTTGGATCGTCTACCAGGCGCAACCCGTTTTATGACCCCTCGCGACCCTTGTTTGGATCACGATCCATAATTCGGGAACCAGTCGACTCAATGTCAAGGTGCGGCCAAGTAAGTGCGGCAAATACCGTTTTGAATTAATTAATGACTATGCCCACGCACAACCTGAAATATTTTCTGTGTTTATCAAAGGTCCTTTAAGCAAACAAAACGTAATCTACGCCGTGCGGCAAGCGATCGTAAAGCTCATCAGAAAATAAATCAGACGCAGTCAAACACGGAAAAAAACTAGATTTTTGGATACCATCCAACATCGATCCTGTGTTGTCTGCGAATTGCAGGTCTAGGCGACTGTCTGACGAACATCATTCACATTATAAAGACAGCGGCGTTAACCCAATGACCTCAACAGCACCTTAACATAGCTCACGTGCCGGACCATACAAAAATAAGACAGATGTCATTTACATCAGTGCATTTGTGACATACACTGTAAAATCTAATAAAATTGCCTGCTTGTCTCTGACAGCATCGCTTTACCGAAAAAAACAGTCTTACACTTTCCTCTTGACAAATTTCCCAGTTATTTTGAAAATTCTAAACAATCTCATTACTCTGAGCAATTACAAGACGGACGGTACTTCATCATGTTCTTGCTCAGAAAGTAATTTCCAGTACTCAGCAGCATCACTTGTTGGTTCTGGCACAACAATACTCAGCAAAAGAATTCCGCCCAGCAAGAAAAATGAGTGCAATGTATATGCCTATGTACATACTGCCGGTGGGTTGGTATAGGAATCAAACCATGCAAGTGAAATGGGGAACCTGCCTTTCATACTCCTTTACAGTAACCAATGGGGCAAGGCAAGACGGGGGTTGCAGTCCATATTTTTTTACTGTTTACCTTGCTGAGCTTTCAGTACAGCTGGGCACAGCCAGGGCAAGATTCACTGTGGGATATAGAGGGTGCATAGTAAGTCCCTACCTATCCATATGCCATTGGGTTGTGGAGCTCCAGATAATTCTGGCCTCAGTGTGCGGGGTTGTCTTATTCCTGAGAAGTGGAATAGGTCGTGGTTCTGCAATATTTGTACAGCCACAACAGTGACCCACACCAAGCGAATCTATCGCAATTTATTGCGTAAGGAAACTAGTTTCGTGTATTACACATCTTCAGTCCTGCGCAAAAGTCGACATATGAAACAAAAAGAAAAAATTACGCACTGTTGCTAAGATCAAACCTCAAGGTTACAAAAATTGAAGATTACC